>BNJS01003119.1_pt1:180000-254171 | contig 254171 bp, 358 predicted proteins | sample 8540461 | NCBI WGS metagenome assembly BNJS01 (sample SAMD00202454, study PRJDB9452) | human saliva metagenome | isolation source: human saliva | place: Japan | reverse complement strand
ATGGGCGGGATTAGAAATACGCGGTGAATACATTGGCGGAATATCACTGCAATCACGGCGAACCATTGAGAGCGATACACACCTCTTCATCATCGATGATGGCCTGATACCATAGATGCGTAGCCCGCCACTCATTCTCGGACAGCGTCTGCACAATCACCTATGTTCTTCTAATCTAGCGCTGTCGCAGTAGCTTTCTCTGTTTGAGGAAAGGCTTTTGCCATTACTTACTGGGACTCTCTCTCTTCCCGGCCCGTGTCTCGCGGTTTGATGCTTCTTGTGGATTTTGTATCCTGTTCTGTGCGACGGTGTAGCCCACACCACGCCGGTCGTCCGAAAGGCGTGGATGCGAATGCGTCTATCGCCCGCCACTCATCGGTTGGAATATAGAAATGATCCGTCCTTCTTTCCCGGAAACTCCGTCTTTTACCTCTTCTACTGTAAGATGGTATCGGGAAGAATGGCATTGAGTTCTCCTAATGAGCAGAACTTATAATGCTTCAAGACGGGCAGAGTGATACTGATATCTGTTCCTTGATATTCCTTTCGTGGTATCCAGTTTGGGCGTTTCTGTTACCTCCTTTTCACCCAGCTACTGCACTTGGGGATAAGATTATATTTTCGCTCAAGGCATCAAATCTCTTGCTTCGCCGTTTCTCTAGCTTATCGTTTATCTTTTGTCCCTTTCTGTTGCAGAAGCGACAGTATATGGACATATGTTCACAGGCAATGTCACTGTCTTGAACACGATGTAAGGCTGCTCTTAAGCAAGGTGCCTCCATATACTCCTTGGCTATCGTGTGAGTTGCTCATCGGATGTTTTCTCGTCCGAGTGCGGATTGAGAGACAGTGGAATACCGTTTTTCTTGGTACGGCATTTTCTCAGGGATAAGAGCTACGAATATCATGAAAACTTATCTATTCGATAAGTGCCATAGCCCTCGTAATTCATTCACATAGACAGGATGCCTCGTTGTGCACCTTTTTGATTGTAATAATGCCCCTCGAGATTCTCCGTTTGCTGAAAATCTTCTCTATCATGATCTTTATCACCTATCAAAATTGCTCAGTTAGTGAACTGTTTTCTTTCTATGATGATTTGAAGAGACCAAATTCTCAGCTTTTCTAGAGCAATAGTTGTGCAGTCTTCGCTATGATAACTGTTGATGGCACAGTTTTTGATACTCACAGCCTCAATCTTGTAGATTTGTGCCGCGGGGTTCTCAGGGTTTTCAGTAGTATTCCATGGTTTATCACCGTGATATATAAAACTCTCCCAAGAATCTGACCACACGAAATCCGACTTGGTTTCCCGCTCCCCGATTTATGGACAAATCAATCCTTTTGCTGGTCTTTCAGATTGAGGCAACCACCGCCAGATTGTCCCAGCGCTGCTCTGCCCGTTTTGCAGTTTCTGAACGACGTTCTCTTTCTTTTATCCATATCATTTGGTTTTTATTGTACGACTTTGGGTGATTATTCCCCTCCTCACCAGAGGCAAGGGGCTGTGGTACAGACGGCGGTTTTGTGCTACAAAGACCACCTTGCCGGTATCAAGGATTGATGCGATTGGAGCATCCACCTGGTGTCCGCTTCCAGGAGATTACCTCCATGTTTTCTATGCTGCAGTTTCCTGACAGAAATGTAATTCGCTCATTATAAGCAATATTCATTCCTTTTCCCTCCTTTTCCTACATTCACAGGCATAGAAATATCTAACTAGCGTTTTGTTTTGCAGATCGACTGAGCGGACAATCGCGAACGACGCATTCAAAAGAACGGTTGAGATTCGATAAATGAGATCATTCGGTGTTCGACATCCTCGAGATCTCAGACTCTCGACAAATCAGAGATTGATAGATCAAACAGATCCGATAGCACAATCGTCACTCAGACTATCAAACGATATACCGCTAGCCCGTGACAATAAATCAAATACATATCTGTCAGAAATGAGACAGACAAATACAACTACCCATCTTTCTGGGCTTTTTCCTCACAGAAAGGAGAGTCAGCAAAACACGCTGGCAGAGGTTGTCAGCGGTACTCCTAACTATGAAGGGGCTCAATCTCTTTGTCGTGGATTGTGACCTGTCGCATAACTCTTTCTACAAGCTCCGCCAAAGGAAAAAGCACCTTTACGGAGCGCGACTCGCAGATTTCCGAACAGATGAAAAGCTACTTTCTCTGCGTTGGGACGACTTCCCTATCGTGTAGCTTAAATCCGACCCTCTAAATGCCATCGACAAAACGCAAACCGCATATCATAAAACCACAATTTGACTTGGTGGTATTCGACTTTCCGGACACGCAGGTACAGAGTGAACTTTTGGAACTCTCACTGGAGATGGACTATATCCTTTCTCCCATCGAGGGCAGTGTGCAGTCAGTGGTGTCCTGCCTGCTCTTATGTCAAGACCAGTACAGAGTTTGAGGAGTGTCGAATGGCGGAACCCGCATCAAGGATGTCCTACTCCCTTTGGAACAAGGTGGACAGACGGGTTAAGAACACGCTGATAGAACATTACAACAGATATATCACGAACGAGGGCTATGCACTGATTTGTCAGCGTATCTGTACCGCCCACCGTTTCAGCCGTGGGTTAGAGCAATACGGTTTCCGTGAGGGCATTTCCGCTCCCACTTATCTGTCGAGCAAAGCCCTACGTGCAGGTACGAGGTTTGACGGAAATGAGTAGACAACCTGCTTACGCATATCAGACTACGTGCAGAGGCTGAGCGACGAGGGATTGATGAACGTATCTTGGAAAAGCTCCGAGAGATGTCAGAAGGACAGCGTGATGAAAAGCAGGCCAAGGGACACTTTTCCTTGATCCTCCCCGATGAGGATGAAGATGATGAGCCACAAGAAGAGCTAGGGTTAAGCCTTCCTGAAGAAATCCATATTCCTAAACGAAACGGAGAGGGGAGAAAACGAGGAAGTGCTGTGAGACACAGTTTCACCTTGGATGATTACCGGTCTCGCTATTTGGTGTCTGTCCGTATCCGAGAAGACAGCCCCTTCACAATGAATGTAGAAACATTACAGGTGACTGAAGAATGTGCTTCAAGACTTGGGTGAGCAGGTAACAATGGCTTCCTATATCGACAATATTCTTCGGAACACCTCAAGACACATAACGAGAACTGCTCAACAATGCCACAGCAAAACAACGACGTAAAACCACCATAACATTGCATAAAATAGTTACAACAACTCTTTTTACTGTATGTAAGTACCGGTCGTCTGCTGCATCCTCCTAAAGTGGGATCAGTTGCGTCTACACCAGTTTGATTTACAAGAGAATCAGAAAGAATAAACCCATCAAAACGGCTCTCGATGAAAAATCGGAACAGAGAATTTCTGGCTGTAGCTCGCATCGGAGAAGAGAATGGATATTACCAAGAGCTGCTAACGGACGGCGAGGAGGAATGGACGACTGTCAGAACGCTTTTCCAGACCGAGAAAAAGCCAACGCACATCGGGGTTCGGTATTGATACCGATCGCTGAGTGCTCCATAATGTAATTGGGGATACAAAGGCAGCGACACTGACGGCTTACATCGAGAACATTCTTCATGAACATCTGAAGAACATCAAGCCCTGCTGAACAAGATAGCGGCACAGTATAAACGCAGTCAAACACTCAATTTGCCAGTGGAAAAGATGTACTGAATATCCTCCTGTTCTTAGGCGTGCTCTGGATGCTCTTGGGCATCGTGTACTTCTGTTTTCCAGTTCTTCCCGCTTTCGTGAAAGGAGGGAAAAAGGAAGAAGGGATGTGCAACTGCTCCATTACCACAAAGAGGCCCGAAAAAGGAAGATAGACTCCCATATTCTAGTGGGAGGGCGAAGCAAGACGTTCATTCTCTCTTCCATCCCTCAAGGTTCCCTGTTTCCTCATCTGAAAAAGCGATTGAAAATCAAATACTTTGTTTGCGATGCAAAACACTCAAACAAACCTCCCAAGCAGCCGAAGATACGGAGGGTTTCGGAAGAGGAAAGCAATATGGGAGGGTGAGAATGAGATGCAAAGTTCCTACACGTTGGACAGACGGATGAGACTCCATTGTCGCAGAGGAACTGCAAATCGCAGACGAAAGGCTATGCCCGAACACACCTACCGCCATTCTCCCGTGACCGAGCGAGGTCAGCCGATGGAGTAGAAAGACGATGCTTTAGATGATGAGGGCGAAGCCGAAGTCCACGAACTCCAATCATACGGTACTGCACGTGGCGTATATGAAGAAAGGTGGCACTCCAGCAAAGAACCGGATCATCAGAAACTTCTCGCCGCCATACCCAAAGGCAGAAGAAAGCGGAACAGGCGGAGGAAACACGCCTCCTCAAAGAAAGCGGTAAAGACAACACCGAAGATATGGAGGAAAAGACCAGCTTTTCCTATTATCTGTAGAAAACGGATACGGAGATTATCGGAAGAAATGCCGTAAACCAGTAAAACAATCATACATCAGCCACCCTTGCCGACTCCGATAAAAACACTATTTATTAACAACTCAATAAGCAATAGTACAATGAACAGAAAAAGAAAATCGCGAGTGATGCTTCTTGTCCTCGCCACCACCCTCAGGAGACATACGCACAGGAAACGGTATGGCAGGTATCACGCAAGCCACGAAGATGTGTAACGTCCTACTTTGACAGGGCACAAAGCTCATCTATGCCATCGGCGCCATCCAGTGAGGCTGATTGGGAATCAAAGGTGTACTAACAAGTTCAGTTCAGAAGTCAGATCCCGACACGACAGACAGCAGCCTCTTGGTTTTGGGTGCCTGTATCTTCTGATTTGTGGCACCACGATTCTTCGTTCCTTCTTCTTGTAACAATGCAGAGTGGGAAATCAATAAAAAGTGTATCGGTCGAGACAGTGGAGTTCAAAGGGCTGAAGGCGCAGTATCTTCCTATTTTCGGGAGGTTGCTGGCAGTCTTCATCCTCGTAGTCGTGCTCTATCTCTGCCTCGTCAGCCAAATAGCTCGTTTGGTCATAGGCGTGAGTGGGTGCCACTGATCATCGTGTGGCAAACGTTCGCCATGAACCGTAAATATCGGGCAGTATGGACTGATGAAAAAGAGCGGTGCGTATGCCACGCCACTATGTGAACCGTCGCACGACTATCACCTTATCCGTAACCTCAAAGAAAGAAGAAATGAGAAATGTAAGCCAAGATAACAACTTGGAATCGAGAGTTTCCGCTGCTCTCCATAGGGGCGAGGGATGTATCGTAACCAAAGGATGCCGATGTCACGGTGGCTTTCCCGTGTGGCGTTGCACGAACTTTCCGCGTCACTTCCGCAGGTATGCAAAGCCATGCACTCGCTTGGAACAAAGCTATCAAGGTGCTGCCGATTCTGCATCGTCCACAAACAGGACTGGTTCATCGAAAGAGGTATCAAGGAAAGCTCTCCAATGAGTTGAGTTTTCCTTGCTCGTGCATCAAATGGCACTTACGAACGATCCCTGCACCATTCGTTTATCTCTTTCGACCAAGACAAACAAGCAGCGATTGGCACAACAGAGCAATTTCTCCGCGCTTTTGTCGAGGGGCATCTGTTGCCTGAGAGATTGCCAACAGGGAACGAAGTGATACTGAAATTCTGTGAGCCGTGGATCAGTTCAGGCGTGTCATCAACGATGCGACCAACCATGTATATCCGCATGACGGAGGAAGATTGGGTTGGCACAAAGGAAAGGTGGTCCTGTTAGATTGCTGCTTCCCTCTCGGAAGAGGCACGCCTCATTGGAAGACATCCCGCTGGGTACCGACCTCGTGCGTGTGGGCGACAACCTTTTTGTGTCTCGCACACTCTCGATACCGATGACTTACCGACAACAGTCTGCACGACAGCCGTTATGGCGACTATCGACAGACGAAGCGACTGCCGTCTCTCCCTTTGCCGCTCCGTGGGTGCTGATTTGTCTTGCAATCATATCTACAACCAATACCTTTTCATTGAGGACAGCGGTGCCAGCTTGGAACGCTTCGAGAGCAGGCAAAGAAACATGCACTCGCGGCACATTTGATATAGCCATGTAACAGATTAACGAGGTGGATACCGGGGTATCTCAACATCGCCCACTCGCAGGGGACTGACCTCCATCCGTGCCCATTTCAACGTGCTGGCATGGAGTAGTGACAAGGAACTCCGCCAAATCCAAAGAATGATGTGGGGTCAGCCCTTCCGCCCCAGTGGAGTGTAAGCCTCGCCACAATACCATCGATGCGGCGGACGCTCTACCTGAGGCAGGCATTCCGGCTGATGCGGCGGACTTTCCAGCTGAAGGTCATTTTATGCTTTCATCGAGCCTGCCCTCTGTTTCTTTACGGCAGAGACGAACTCCATAGGATTCGCTCTCTCCCTTCGGTATCAAGATGGCAGAACCGCCTTTTCTGGAAAGCCGTCCACTTAGACATATCAGGTTTGCCGATGAAAAAGGAGTTATCACCAACCGTAACAAATTTATCTTGGGTCCTTCGGGTAGTGAGCAAGTCTTTCTTTACCAGCACATGGTACGCCAGTATTACGAGCAGGGGGCGCACGTCCTCTTGGTCGATACGGGTAACCATATCAAGGCTTGTGTGCTTATCCACGCAAGACCAAAGGTGAGGACAGCGTGTATTTCACCTATACCAGTGAAAGTCCGATATCGCTAGCCGCTTTCTATACGGATGATTACTTCTTCGATGTAGAAAGGGAGAGTATCTACGCTGCTGCTCACGCGCTATGGAAGAGTGCCGATGAGCATATCACCAAGACCGAGGCTGGTGAACTTGGTTCAGCTATAAAGCCTCCTATATCGAGCTCATATGTGCCAAGACCACAGCGTTACGCCTGTTTTAATACCTTCTATGAGTATCTGCGGGATGTGTACCGCAAGGATATGGAAAAAGCGTGACATCAAGGTAACGCTCTCGGACTTCAATATTAACAACCTCTTAACGACACTCAAGCAATATTATCGTGGTGGTCGAGTATGATTTCCTGCTGAACTCAGACAAGAATATCGACCTGCTAAGTAAACGCTTCATCGTCTTCGAGATTTGACCAAAGTGAAGGACAACAAGACCTCTTTCCTGTGTGTAACGATTATCATCATCGGAAGCCTTCATCAACACAGATGCGTCGCTTGAAGGGTATCCGCAAGATGATGCCCTGATTGAGAAGCGTGGAAAGCTATTGCTTCGAGCAAACATGGCGGACTACATCAAGTAACTTTTATAAGACGGTGAGAAAGTAGTTTCGAAGCCATTGTCGTAACTTTACAGGAGGTGGACGACATCATCGATCGCCATCGTCAAGAAGTATCATCAATAACTCCGACTGCAAGATGCTGCTCGATCAGCGCACAGTATACGTGACCAAGTTCGACGGCATACAAACGATGCTCGGTCTTTCGGAAAAGGAAAGGCCGTGATGCTCTCCATCAGCAGCCAACGATCCGAACCGACTCTACAAGGAAGTTTGGATGAGGTCTCGAAACCGGTATGCAGAGTGCGTCTGCCACAGAAGTGAGCATGGAGGAATACCTGACCTACACCACGGAGAGCCGAGAGGTGGAGGTGATGAGCAGACAGCACAGCTTGGGTCGGGATATCGAAACGGCTATCAAGTCAAACATATTGAGAGAAAAGACGCAATAAAAGAAATAAGTCAAACCATCAAAACTATAGTAACAATGAAAAAGTACATTTTCATGGCTCTCTTAGGATTGAGCCTATTCGTTCCCAAAGCCCATGCTCAATACGGGTGAGTGACAGACCAGGCAATTTTGCGGGCAACATCGCTCAAATACAGTGAGGAGATTGCCACAGCCTCGAAGACAGATCACACCTTGGATTCAAAGGGTGGAGAAAACTCTAGCGACACCAAAAAGTACTACGACGCTCTGAAGAAGGTGAACAACCTTATCAGGGATGCCTATAAGGTCAAGGTGCATCCTCATTGTGGCGACTCCGAGTTTATGTAACCTCCTACAGCGTATGCTCTCAGACAGAATTTCCGTCCCTCGAGACTGGCTGCGATGGCTCGGGCTATACCACCCGCTGTTGCAGGAGGCTGGTCGAGGTCCTGAAGGAATTAAAAGTCCGTTGCCAAATCAGGTGTTCTCTCCATGAACGACCACGAGCGTATGCAGACGATTGACCGTATCTATACCACACCTGCGGGATACCATCTTTGGTATCGTACTACGCAGAAGAATATCTCGTGAGTTACGTCCGTGCAGGGAAAAAGCCGTGCCTCTGTCAAAGCTCTTTACGTGCAATGATGAGATCGTTATTGGTAAATCCAGCTACCATTGTGGTTTTGCAGTTTGCGATTTACTCCGCTCGACATCGAGGAGATGATGCCGCTCTGCTCAGAGATGACGGGGATAGCCAGAGGAATTGCAGGCTTGGGTGCGCTCTTCTACATGGCCCTTCAGGTGTGGAGCTCCATTGCCCGTGCCGACGGGCGTGGACGTGTTCGCTTCTCCGTCCACTTCGTGTTGGAAGCTTCGCATCATGTTTCTTCCCGACTATTGTGCTGGGTTACCGTGAATGCCCGTCTCTCTACCCGTGGTGAGGGTGCCAGAACGGATGGTACGCGAGCGGAGAGAACAACAGCGGAGCTCACTGCCAAGCGAGATAAAATTGCAGGAGCAGCCTATCAGAAATCCAGAAACGGCTTGCCCGGTGTCCAATGGGAAGTTCGACCAGAAGATTGAGGAGATGGGCATCATCGGTCAGAGGATGCGGTAACGATTGCAGGGGATGTATGCCGACGTGCTGCCTACCAGACCAAGCAATGGTTCGCGAAAACTCATCACGACGATGGGTTGCTCTTTCATACTGGCAGGGCTGATCATCGACACGCTCCGCACCTTTATTCTGATTGTATCGCATCCTCGGTCCGATAGTCACCGGTATCGCGGTGTGGGATAGCTTGTCGGGTTCTCTGACCGCTTGGTTCTCGATATCTCGGTCTACCATGTGATTTGCCCGTCAGCTCCATCCGGCAACCTTTACCTAGGATACAGGTCTTGATGGTGACGAAAGATATTGCCGCCATAGTGATCCTAACTACCTCCCAGACATGGGGTCGTTGGTACTACATCGTCTTCTTCCTCATCGAGTATCGTTGGTTTGATTTCTGCGTACCAACGGTGTCCGGCTGGATTATCAAAACGCAGGCGGTGGTATTGGTTCCGCTATGGTCGCAATGTAAATCAGACGGCACAGCGTGGCGCACAAAGGTGCGTACACTGGCAGCAAAGCTGTCGCAGGTGGAGCAGGCGCCGTTGCGGGTAATGTATCGGACGAATCAGGGAGCATTACTCAAGAAAGTAATGCTAAAACCACATACACCGCTGTACCCCACGAGTGGGGGTGCAGAAAGAGAGCTTTGATGGGTGAACTCTCGTACCACGACTCTGCTCCGGACAACAGTACGGATTAAACAGAAAGGAAATATTAAACAGCAAATAAATGAATTCCAAAATCACTCAGAAATATCGAAACCCTCATTTCAAGCAGATGCGGCTCTATGCCTTCGTTTTTCGCCATCGTATGTGTGCGCAGTCGGTGGCTATACCATCTATACCTCGTATGCCTTTGCCAAGGAGCAACAGGAAAAATCATATATGCTGGACAGAAGGCAAGTCGCTCGCTGATGGCGATCAAGCCAGGATGCAGCAGAACAATCGTCCTGTGGAGCTCGAGGACACTCGTCGCTTTCACTGAACTCCTACTGTAGCGCCCCGACAAGGACGCCATCGAAAAGAACATGGAGCGTGCCTTTGTGCTCTGCGACAAATCGGCTTTTAGTTACAAGGACTGTAGAGGAGGCTGTACAATGAAACCATTTTCGGGCAATGTCAATCAGCGTGTGGAGAATAGACTCCATACACTGCAACTGACCGTCATCCTTACGAGGTGACGACCTATGCAGAATGTTCATCGTCAGACAAAAGCGCATCACGGGGCAGAAGTCTCATCCGACCTACACACTGCAAAACTCCGTCCGTTCGGACAGCAACAATCCGCAGGGCTTCGATGGAGCACTTCTGTGCGTGAGAACAGAGATATTCAAACCTATAAACGATAGGATTATGGCAAGGAAAAGGAAACTATTTATGCTCGCTCACTATCTCAGGCTGCACCTGATGGCCCACGCCATCGGTGCGACAGGCTCACAGTAAGGGCGCGCAAGGCTATCGTCATGGGCCAGAGCCCTTGTCTATCTCATCGCTCTCTTTGGATGATTGCGAGTTCTTCCTACCCCAAAGGGAGGCGCTGCCCTTCCCCACGACAGTGGTGGACAGCCCCATCATGAACGGACGGTCTTCATCGTGTCCGAAAACATTCACCACATTGGTATGTAAAAACAATAGAAAATAAGAAAGAACAACTCAAGGGGCTTGGTCTTCGGAGGACTCGGACTGCTCTTTGCCCTCTCGATGTGGTTTTTATCTTCGCCCGTCAGGCAGGGATAAGACTGCTGCCGAGCAGGGGCTTGAACTACAACATTCCGCAGGCAGACAACCGAGCAACTGACGGGCGGCAAGCTCAAATACTGAACTGGGGGACAAAGATGCAGCAGGAGGAGCAAGCCGAGAGGGTTGGGTGGGCTCTCGGACTACTTTGCGAGAATACCGAGCCTTCTGATGCGGAACGTGCACAAGCGGCTGCCACAACAGCCAAGATTGAGGATCAGATGCAACGCTACGAGGAACACGCCTCTTGACTCCTTGCGCTCCCTACCCTCACGGGAGGCGTGAAGCCCTACGCCAGTTGATAACCTCAAAGATTGTCGGGCAGGGCTACAAGGAAGAGGACGGGGCCGGAAACAACGCCTAATGGAAAAGAGTTGCAAATGGCTTGCGAAATATCTGCCGACGGCTACGCACAGAGTGGTACGCTCCCCAGCGCTTTCACGCCCGCTCAGGAGCGTCCGACAACGGAGGAAAAAGGCAGAAACAGCGTTCCTCGCATCCTCTGCCCCTCAATGGAGGTCTTGGCGGAAAGGCAGTAAGCAGGGTGGTTTCCTCCTCGAACAGCCCGATGACAGACGAGGAGTTTATCAAGTACAGCACCACTGCAGCGTAACTTGGGGTTTCCATTCGCCCGACTGCTACATCATCTTCAATACACAACACACTCAAAGTGGTGGTGGACAGAACAACAGTACTCAAGAGGGCGACTATGTGACTCTGCGATTGATGGAAACGGCAAGAATCAAGGATTTGCGTATTCCTCGCCAGGTAAACTCATCGCACAAGCTAAAGATGAGAGAGGCAACGTATGCCGTCTGCTCATTAAAAGCATTGAGTAGATGGACACATCGCTCCTGTAAAACTCTCGGCATACGGCACGGACGGGCGGGAGATCCTATCTATACCCGGCTCCGAGGAATGTCTCGCTCTTAAAGAAATGGAGCCAACATCGGTGGCTCGATGGGGTTCGTTCACCTTCGCTCTTCTGCCAAAGGATCAGATTATCTCGAGCGGCACGGCCCGTGGTGTGATGCCGCAGTCAGTTGCTCCAGAAACTGCGTACCATTAAGGTAACGCTCAAGGGGGCTATCGCCTTTTCTTGGTTCAAACTAAAGTAAAGATCATGAACAATCAAATCAATTGCAGCATATGATGGATTTTACTGTGATGCTCCTAGCTTCTGCAGCGAGGGCAACCCTTGCTCAAAACACTGACAGCAATGTTTCCTTAACCCCAATCGTCAGCTCTCTTCGGGTGAACTCTTTCAAGGCATAAGCCGTGCCATACCAACAGGCGTGTCACGTCCTGCCATACGGCGGTCACCTTTGGGAAGACCGTGCATCTTATTTTCCCTGCCCCCATCGTTACGTGGACTTTGGGTTCCGCAGAACATCATCGCCGGAAAAGCGGAGGATGCGAGAATGCTGTGCGTGTGAAGGCTGCCGTGCAGGAGTTTCTGAAACGAGACCAATATGAGTGTCATCTGTGAGGACGGCTCCTTCTATGCTTTTAACGTGAAGTACTTGAACCGGAGAAGCTCAGCGTGGAGATGAAGGATTTCTCCTTTTCACCCACTGAGGACGGTGCCAAGCAACCGTGCCGACATCTACTTAAGGACTCGGTAACGAGTCGCCCCGTATTAGTCAAATTGATGATGCAGACCATCTATCAGAACGACAAACGTACCATCAAGCATCATCGGTGCAGCAGTTCAGCTATGAAAGTTCCTGCTCCGTGGCTTATGTGCAACAACGCTCTATTTCCACCAACTATGGAAAGACAGTGCAGACATGCCGTACTCGGTCAGGTTTCATCACGTTCAAAGTGGTGGACAAGAAGGTGTGAAGCGTACCGCCATTCAGGAGCAGAGTCTAGCTTCGGCCCTGCGTGCCTATCATCAGGAATGACAGGTGAGATAAGGATAGCGAACATTCCGTATTCATTTCATGGAGCAGTTTTGCCCTGTCGGAGGACAAGCAACTCGATAACGCTCTATGAGGCGAGACGGTTGCGCACGCTGACCTTTACGTTGAGCAGGAAGACCTGTTGCTCGCCACAAGAAGATTGATAACCTCAGAAAAGCTCAAATGGTAGGCTTTATGAAGAAGAAACTCATTTTTATCGGCTTGCATTGCGTTGGCCATGGCTTTTGCCGTGCCATCGCACTTTGCACAACGTCTAATCCAAGCAAAAGGTTGAAGTTGTGTAGCGTTCCCCTTATCAAGGGAAGAAACCTTTTCGCTTCAAATAACTTCGAGTATGGGTGTATCGCTCACTCAGTTATCTGAAACGTAGGGAACTATGCTTTTGCCAGCAGAGTATGAAGCAGAATATGCCGTATGAAGAGTATGCGGTAAAACTCAAAAGATGTCTATTTACAGGTGGGCTATGGCGCGATACTCTCCGACAACGACAAGACACGTATCTCTCTCTATGGTGGCATATCCGCCTTGGGTGGCTATGAGGAACTGAATGAGGACAGAAACTCTTGCCCGATGGAGCAACGCTCCTCGACTGTTCCCGTTTCGTTTATGGAGGTGCTGTGCATAGTTCGGTAGAAGTGTTTCTCACGGACAAGATTCTCTTTCTTGCTCAGAGCAGGGACGTTTCCTCTTTGGAACGGATGTCCATCATTTTTCGTCCTGCACTCTCAGCAGGGGCTTAGGTTTAATCTTTAATCGGTGAGACAATGAAGAAAAAGAATACTGAATACGATTTGGGTATTAAGTACTCTCTCCCTCGCCGTATTTTGTCTATCTGCTTGACTCGAGGGAGTTGGATGTACAGCGGTCTTATGAGTTCACGCTCGAAGCGATGCCCGTTCAGAGGACATCGTAAAGGGGCCAGACAGCGGAATACGTTGTACCTAAAGCGAGGAGGAGACTTTTGCCGGCACTCGTTACCCATCCGATATTTCCAGTCTGCGGCGAGGGCTCTAAGAAGTGTAACGGTACGGTTTTCAAAGCCGAACGACCGCTATCCGCTCACAAAAGATGTGTTTCGCTTGTATTATACTTCATGTCATCTGAGTCGCCGACGTTTCGATGTATATGTGGAGGATAATTTCGGCGAGTTCAGCAGCTGACCTTTGGTTTTAACAACGAGCGGGAAGAGGGCAAGGATAGCTTGCATCTTCTCGCCACTAAGAACATAATGGATGCGAACGATAAATTCTTTCATTTTACTTTGTAGTATTCTCTGTTCTATCAGGCCGACTCTTTGCTCAGCACGCAGGTGCGGCTTTGAGACTTCCTGCTCAGGCGTGCAGTAGTTGTTGTAAAATACACTTTTGAGGGCATGCACGGCTGGAAGAATTATCCGTATGTTGGATATGGGCATCAGCCTGCAACAGGAGAACGTTTCACAGCGGATATAACAGAACGGCAAGCGGACGCCCTGCTCCGTGCCGACCTTTGCACATGCTTTGAAACACTTCAAAGAGGTATGGTGAGATGCCTTGCTGCTGACCCTGCTTGCCTACAATGTGGGTGTAGGGGCGATTGTGGCTATGGCAAGCACCTAAAAGTAGGCTACTGCGAAAGATAGAAGCTGGCGACAGAACTTTTATCGGGGTATGTTTCGTTCTGCCGATACAAGGGAAAAAGTTTTGAGATCGGGTTAGTCAAACGCAGACAGGTGGGTTGCGCTGTTTTATGTACCTGTAATTATCAAAGACGCCTCTTGCGACATTTTTATAGCTCCACAAGAGATGTTTTTGCCGTTTTCTTCAACGCCTTCCTCCTATAAATGAGGTAACTTTAGTGTGCAAATTCTATAATGCATACAACTTTATGAGACAGAAATTCCCTTTAATCACATTAGAGTAAAAGACTTTCAAAAGGCATTGGCTTTCTACGAGGGCTTAGGGCTGGAAGAAATCGCAACAAAGCCAGGAAGCCTACGCATTGTTCCCTTTTGGGTGGGATAGTTTTAGGATTATATCCACTGCAAGAATTGGAAAAAGACACAACGCTGAATTATCAGCAGGCGTCCTTTTCGGGCATAACAATCAGCTATAATGCCACATCGGAGGAAGAAGTCAATGCAGTGATGCAGGAAGCCGAACGGCTCGGGGCAACCATTGTGAAGCCTGCACAGAAAGTGTTTTGGGGCGGTTACAGTGGCTATTTTAAGGATTTAGACGGCTATGTGTTCGAGGTTGCCTACAATCCTTTTTGGCAGATTGACAACGAGGGAAACCTTGTTATATAGTTCGTCAGATGCAATGACCAAAGAGCAGACCATTAAGGAATTAACGGTAATTCCCGGAATAGGGAAATCGCTTGCCACCGACTTGTGGAATATAGGTATAACTTCCATTGACGACTTGAAAGGCAAAGACCCCGAAGTCCTCTTTACCTTTGTCCAACGACTATGCTGGAGTGGTGCAAGACCGTTGTGTGCTGTACGCTTTCAGATGTGCGGTTTATTTTTGCACAGACACCGCCAGAGCATCGGGAAGAGGAAAAAAACTTAACTGGTGGTTTGGAAGACTGAAAAACAGACGTCATATTTTTCGCAAATATGATGTCATATTTTATTGAAAATGACATCATATTTTTGTATCTTTGTCCGTGAAAGCCTAAAAAGCATGCCAGCCGACAAGGAAAAGCCCCTCGCCTTGACAGACTGTAAAGCAACAAAACAGAGGAGCAAAACTAAAAACCAAACAAACCATGGCAAACAGACCTTTAGCCTACACGCTCACCAGGCGAGGCAAACTCATCGAGCGATGGCAGGGAAAAACAATAGTTGTTTAAGTATGAATGTAGATAATATTTTAAAGTAGGATATTAGGAAATCGAACACGGTTTTCAGCATATTCTTGGTGGGGCTGATGAGGTATTTTCGGCATACTCAAAGGAACAATGTTTTGAACTTGCCCTCACGTTGTTTGAGCACAGAAGCTTATCAAAGCTGAATGTTGGCGACAACGATATTGAGCAGATTGGCAACAACGAATAATAATGCACTTCGTTTTTCTGAGAAAGAACAAGTAAGCACCGACGAAAAATTGGCGTGTGCAGGAAATGCTTACAAAGGCTTTTTGATGAGGTCTGCAAAACACAGTGGATATGAAACGTCCTTGCCACTTATCGAAGAGTGGATAAATGACGGTAATCCGAATGTAATCCGTGCTGTAACGGAGGATTGAGGATTTGGACAAGTCGCCCATACTTCAAGGAAAAATCCATCGGTGGCTGTTGCTCTAATTGCTAAGCACAAGGCACACGAAAGCGAATATCTTCGGAAATCCATAGGGAAAACGCTTTTAAGGGATATAGCAAGAAGCACGCAGAATTGATACGGCAAGAGGTGGAGCAATGGGATTTATCCAATCCTCGAATTCTGTTCACTTACAAAGCTTGCAGCAAAGTTGTTAAAAGTAAAAAATTTTTGCGACTTTCTTTTTGCTTCTTTTCTTTGGTCGCCTACTCGTTCAAAGAAAGAAAAGAAGCCACGCAAACCGAAAATTTGCGTGGCTTTTGCTAATATTCAGCAGGATATTTCTACTCTTTTGTTATTCTGTCTATTCGTTTGTTGAGTGTCTGTCAAATGCCCACGAGTTGTTGAGAGCATTGCTCGAAAAATTTATTTCATCATCAGGGCAAAGTGCAGTAGATAGCTTCCACCATGACTATCCCACAATTTTGCAGGACTTTCTGCCGTGCGTCTTCCTTGCTCTCCGCAACCACATCAAACACTCCATCGAAGATGTGTTGCGTCGAACTCAGTAAACTTTCTTCTTCATAATCTTAAAATTCAACCTTTAATAATCTATATTCCTTCGGCTCTCTATTCGATAACCTAGCGGTGGGTAAGCCAAAATGATGTGTGCCATAACCGTATGCAAAGAACTTATCAAGTTCTGTTTCTTCAGCTATTTTGTTGATAGCCAGTCCTTAACTCCTCTTTGCTGTCGGATAGGGTTATTGTGTTGATAACCCTAATGAGAGAATATGCAGTATCTCATTCGCATAGTTGTAGATGATATTTTCAATCTCTGTCTTCATATCTCTGATAATTTAATGGTTCATACTTTATGCTGTTGCTTTCATTCTTCGGCTTATAAGTCCTCGATTGGCATTCCAAGGTTTACTATCTGCTCTGTGGTATTCTGTATTCTTGTTGCACACCCTACGACTTTGCACCACCTCCAGAGTTCGTAATGATACTTCAATAGTCTCTATTCGCTTGCCTTCAATGGTAGCAGAAAGGATAAGGGAGTCTTCCTTGAGGTAGTATGCATTAGAGAATACGCAATGGTGCATTGATACACCTTCTTCCAAATGTTCCTGCACGCTCTCTAATACGTGGACTTGGATAGTGCCGTCCGTGAGCGATACCAAAGAACTTGGATTTGAGTCCTTGAAACGCTTTTCATCTTCCATTGCCTTCTTTTTGTTTCTGTTCTATTTCCTCCCTTTTCACCAACCCGATAAGCTCCTCGTGTTTGCGGTCGTGTTTCACCTTTAAGGTCTGTTGGGCATAAATATTTTGGATTATGAATATCCTTACCTAATCTTCTAAGTGTATCTACATAATCACTCCAAAGGGAAATATCTGTAATATCATAACCCTTACGGACTGCAATCTTGTAGGACTGCCATAGTTCTTCAAAAGTTCTCTTGTTGCCAAGAAAAGCTAACGTAAGTGGTCTGTACGACCTGCCTTTAGCAATGTTTCCACTCGGCTGTCTGTAAGTAATGAGGAATAAACTTAGTAGGCACGATGCCATAGAAAATTATCCCTAAAACCATTTCTACGAAAGTATGTCTGTAACCTGAACTTCGGATATATCGGTGAGTGAGGCAATATGCTGGTAGCGCTTCATTATCGTTGCGTATCGCCATAGGACTATAATAGGAAAAGGTATCAACATAGTGTCCCAATACCTCTCTGTATGGCAACCACGGCTTTTTCGTCCCGCGTATTCCACCAATATTGCCCAATCTCAATTATAGAAGTCTGTGCTTTGTAACCTTTCTCCATACCCACAATAAGTAGGAACATACGTAATGCTTGAAACTCTCCACAAGTGGTAAGTAGGGTGAAATACTGCTTCTGCTGCAACTTGCGCTCGTATGTTTCCTTTGACCTGCAACTTTGCCTGCAATGAGGGCAAGTGCAAGTTTCTCTATGTTTGTTCATTACCCAACTATGCCCACAATCCATGCAAGTGGTGCGACCTTTTGGCAAGCAGTAGGCAAGTGGTCTATGCACTCACGAAATGCCCACTTATTTTTGTGTCGTGGTTATCAGGCGAAGATGCTTGCTTTTGTTCCAAAACTGCCTTTTTCAAATTTGTTTCTCGGTTTCATAGGCTTAAAAATCGAATAGTGATGGTTGTACTTGAGTTTGCTATATTCTCGGTCTTTTTCACTCATGCGTTACGGCTCTGTAACTTGGCAAGTTCCTCACGCTGATATTGCTTAATGGCTTCCCTGCCTTGCTTCGGCTTTTTCTTCTTCCGTTAGTTTCCACAATGTGAGTTAACGGCTACTTGACAAGAAACAGCCTTACCTACTTCTTATATCGTCCCTCACTCATAGTAGTGGACTGCCATTGAGAAAAATTTTCATCATCATCAAAGCCGTTACAACCGCTTTTCTGCACTTCATTAAGAATATAGGTGATGCACTCCTCGATATTCTTTGTTCGGTTTCATCAAGTTAGGGGCAAACAAAGGGGTCTGTCAGCATACGCTGATTGAGATACTCGGCTATTGTCCGTGTGAAATGTTCTGTTCCTTTCATTGTCGTATATGTTTTGATGTTGTTAATACTTGGAAATTTCTACTATTTGATTGATACGCCCATATAGGTAGGCTCTTAGGCTGGTGCGAGTCAGGGTGCGTAATACTCTGACCATTGTCCGTACTGATTGACAAGGTGTTTCTTCAGCACATCAAAGAAGTCAAAGCGATAGTTCTCACAGTGGAACAGCTGTCGGAAATAGTGTTAGGAGTTCACCGCTTCACATAACCAATTCTTCTCTTCACGGCTCATCATGTTTCACTTGATAGAGTTTTCATACGCAGGAGATATACTTTGCTATTACAAAGGCTCTCCAAAGGGGAATGTCCCATTGTACAAACTTAATTGCCAACACTTGCTCACTCTTTTTCAGCCGTAGGGTTAATGCGGTAATGAGAGGAGGAGCTATATCCTTTTCTGTTCATCGAAGATGTTGTATTTACTTTTGCCATCCATAGCGACATTTTTATGCGTCCAGATCGAGGTATGCTGATTCCTTTTTGTATGCAAAATAGAGGTATGGGCGGGCTTGCACTAAGGTTTTGGCGGAAAAATACAACCCGTAGGTGTGGAGATTTTTCAGACAAACCAAGCGGCACAGAACCTTTTGAAAGCCACAGCTCCCGTACTACCTTTGCGGATAAAAAGGAACAGCATCCGTCTCCTGTCATCGCATATCGTGGAGCATAGGAAAAGAAGCAAAAGTGCAACGCTCGTAGTGGGAAAATAGAAAAAGGTGGCTATCTGCGAATGTGAGATAACCACACGATGAAATAGCATGAAAGGTATTACAGAATCGTGCTTCAAAGCACGCAAAGCAGGATGGCACAGAAATTGCCAGCCAGAAAAGAAAACTCAGAAGCGCAAATGTCACTTTCAGGATTACCCGGACTACAAAAGCGTAGTATCAGAAAACCTGCAGCCACTGATACGGCAGTTACGACTTGCGGCGTTACCATCTTTGAGATAAGCCAGAATGGCACCGATAACGACGGAAAGCCGGGATAGTGAGTTCGATGAAGCGTGTCCAACCGAAGCGGCGGACTCTGTTGCGGAGAAGTCGGCTGCTGCCCGTTCTTATCGGTTTTTGTTCGATGATGTCTCGCCTTGATGAAGGCGGGTGTATGAACGTCTTGATTCATGATGATTGTGCATTCATATCGAGCTTTTAATAGTTCAAGAGCAATAACAAGATGCTCTAACGCTTCAAAGACAAGTGTTTGCAAAACTCTTGGCGTGTGGAGTGAGCGTTTATCTTGGCTCTGACACTACAAAAGCTCCCCGATGATGCAATATCAAGTCATGTCCTCACCGCCTATCGTTGGCAGACCATTGCTGACCTCTATGAGCAGAACGATTGTACCTGTCAGTTCGGTGTAGAGGTTTCTCATAATCGGGGACTTGCGGCGAAGTCGTCCGTGAGTTCGTGCTTCGCAAATATCGCTTGAATTGTCTTATTGTTCAGCAAAATTGGTGCTAACTTTTCCGGGGAGTGGATCGGGAAGTTCTTTTTCAAACTCATTTTTCCAGGACAGACACAAGCGTGTCGTACTTTTGAAGTGCAGTCCTGATACAACACTTCGCTTGCCATTGTTTTCCGCTTCGGGATGGGAAAAGCCTTGTGCCACGGCACCGCAGTAGGGCAGTAAAGTGGCTTCATCGGCTCTTGCCGTTATGAATGGTTTTATCACTCAGCATTTCAGATATGCTCACTGAGATAGTTCTCCAACTTCAGACGAAAGTAGGACAGTTCTTCTTCGTCGTTTCCATAAATCATTTTATTTTTAGGGTTATACATTATTATATTGCCTATTACCCAGATTCCCATTTGCTTGTTGAACTTACCGAGTTTGTCGGCAGCTGTTCCATGTCATGCTCAATCTTCTTGTTGGTGATGCGAGCATAAATCTGTGATGGTCTTTTATGTTGGTATGTCCCAGCATCTTTGATACACTTTCCATCGGAACGCCCTACTCAAAAGACACTAGGTGGCAAATGTATGCCGGGCAAGGTGGAAGGTCAGGTTCTTCTTGGACACCGCAAAGGTCAGCTATTTCTTCAAATATGCGTTGGTTTTCTGATTGGTCAGTATGGGGAATAATTTGCCGTCCCGATAGGTCTTTCCACTATACTTTTGCAATGATGCGCTTCGGAATATCGAGAAGTAGGACATTGCTTCCACACTTGTTTCTGCCTTTTGGTCATAATCCACTGCTTGTCATCAAGTGTAACGATGTTGTCCGGTGTGAGATTGGATACGTCGATATATGCCAACCCTGTGAAGCAGGAAAATGAAAACATCCCTTACCAGTTCCAAACGCTGGATGCCGAAATCTTTGCTGGCTATCTTCATGATTTCCTCGTCCGTGAGGAAACCACGGTTTACCGGCTCCAAGTGGAAGCGGTGATTAAGGAAGGGATCGTGATGCAAGACACCCATTTTCTGCCCTAAGATGACAATGGTCTTAAAAGTCTTCATCGTTTTAGTTGCCGCATTGGCATTCTGTCCAACAGCTGTGCGAAGATAAATATCAAATTCTCGGATAACCGTATAAGTCAGCTCTGACAGCTTGATGTCTGCTCTCTGTAGTCGTTTTGCAGGAACTCCAGAAGTGCCGCCTGCAAACATTGTGATTTTTGCAGTGGCAGCACTTATAGAAATGCCGACTTGTTGGGCAATATCCGCATTGTGCTTATCGAAAAGTTGCGACAGGGGTGTCTATATCCTCTTTTTACCCTAAGAACTCTGCCTTGATGCGTTCCAAGCACAAATCGAGAGCTATCTTCCAACTTCCGATAGATGTTTTGCAGTGCCATTACGAATGTTGTCCAACTCGAGATTAGTACTCAGAACGTCGGTTGTACGACCTTTGAGGTTTTCATTCTCTTTGTCCCATAGGGATTGCACTACGGCAATTCCCGTGGAACCAAGTGAAAGACGTTCGTTGTTGAGATAGATTCTCAACATCACCGGTGTCTTTCCCTCCTTGTTACATGTTGCTTCTAGATGAAGACTAGTTCTGAAAATTGACTTCATGCTTTTGCATGTTTTTAATTGCTAGCCAATAACAGAGAAATGTAGCCGGACAGATGGCTGATTGTAGCCAAAAGTCCATTGTTTCAACTCTGTAGACCAGCCCAAAGTTCTACATAATTGTTGATAACAGCAAAATACAAGTACCTCTAAACGAACTCTCTACGAACTCTTGGCTACAATCTTTGGGAGGCTCATGTAGCGGATTGTAGCCACAGGAGAGTATTTTTGGGCGTTCATACGACCTTTTTACATACTCTGAAAGCTTGAATGGTATAGAATAAAAAGTGTCGTAACTCCTTGAAATTACGACACTTACAGATTTTTGAAGTTTTTGTCTACTCATTTTACAGAGTACTTCACGCGGAGAGAGGGATTCAAACCCCCGGAACGGACAAGCCGTTCATCGGATTTTCGAGTCCGGCCCAATCGGTCACTCTGGCATCTCTCTAGTTGCTAGAACTGCCTACAAAAGGTACGAAAGAAAATCGAAAGCCGAGATTTGTAGATTCCTGTAAATTCCAGCATCAAAAACAACCGCGCAGTAAAAAGAAATGATAGGACTTCATTCAACGCAGAGGAATGAAGATCTTTCCGACGTCAGAAGCTCTCCCAATCTATGAATATCGTAGAGCGAATAGGCTTTCCCTTTGGGTAGTAGTCCTCTATCTTTTCACTTCGAGGAGTAGATTTGTCTAGGATAGTGAGCGTACGACTCTCTCTAGTTCATCATCATCCCAACCATTTCGATTCACGGAATGCTCTACATAAAGCAACTACTTTGCCTCCTCTAATTTGTAATAAACCTCCTCAAAACTAAGTCCACCCGAGTGTTCCTCATAGTACCGAACGAACCCATCTGAGTAGTAGGCATAGTCAGCAAGTCCACCGGATATTCGCTCACAGATCAGTTCAACAACGCCATCCACATAGGGTAGACTCCATACCAATTATACTGTTTAACCTTCTCTTTCATGATGAGCAATTCGGGAGAGCCATTCCGGTCTAGGTCTACAAGCTTGTAAACATACTCCTCGGGCTTGAACTCCTCGTTATACTCCTCCCGCCACATCTTCCCTATGGACTCCTGTAGCGAAGGCTTCTTATCAGGGTTGTGGACAAAAGGCAGAACAGCAACAATGCCACAGCACACACGATAACAAGGGTTACTCTTTTCATCAGAGCGACATTATAGCTCATCCTCCACGGATTCGTCCACATCCATGTCCGGCTGGTCATTGCTCTCCTCTGTCGAATCCGGCTCTATCGTCTGGGGTTGCTCCGGGAGAGTATCTGTGGCAACTACGGGCTTCTCTTCTCCCGTCTTTGCAGCAGCACGATGAGGCGCTACGGGATTATCATCAATTGTAATCACGGGAATATCTCTTCCCTCAGCCTCATTCACCCGCCACATCCTTAGGACCTGGATTGATAATAATCGGCATATTGGGCTCAACGTATTTGACTAGTTCGAGGATATTATCATTGTGAATACGGATGCAACCATGGCTACAACGCCGTCCGAGAGCCCATGGAGCGCAAGTGCCATGGATACCTACCGGCAAATTCTTCTCTCCCTTGATGCAGAATAAATCTCGGTCCGTACTGCCCCCGAACAGGACTTGTATGCCGTTATCGTCCGTATAAAGCCAGTCGGTACTATCGAACGTTTCCCCGACATAGAAGAAACCTTCGGGGGTACGGCAGTCGCCTTTCTTTGCTTTATGCCCATAGTTGCGAGCGCAAGCGCAGGGTGTACTCTTCTCTTCACTCCGTAGCGATTGTAGAGGAGCACACGCATAGAAGCCTTATCCACAACGATGAAATAATCAAATCGATTGTTCATCAAACGCTCGCAATAGGGGCAGGGTTCTCGCGAGCCATTCGGGTAAAATCCCTCCTTATATTTGCTTCTGCGTGGCTCGATTTTTCCATATAGAGGAGAGCCTCGTCTGCATCAAGAAAGGCGTGGTAAAGCGTATCATCTCGCCTCCCACTCAGCTACCTGCTGCTCAATGGATAGGGTGATCCGGCTCTACGATTGTATCTGTAGGAACGATTTGCTCTTGCTCTTTTTGTGAAGACCCCGTACAGCTCCCTAGGAGTAGAAGGAGAGGGGCAATTGCCACTAATAAATACTTCTTCATGAGTTTTTCAAACTTGTAATTTTAGGATTCTACCCTCACCTCCTCAAAAAAGTTGAGGTGTAATCTCTCTAAAATACCCTGCAAATGTGCAAAATCTCATCCCTAAGCACACCATTTTACGCCTACAACCAATCCAGAGAATCAAGCCTTTTAAGACACGAAAGGGCATCGTGGATTTTCTTGAGTATCACTCTAAAGAGAGGAAACGCTCCTAGAGAGAATAGGAGGCCCTTCGCAATGATTCCGACAAAGTCAGCGAAAAAGGGATTAGGTCTCTCCTTAATAAACTCTGCACCTTTGCGCCATGGATATTGTAGTAATAGGGAGTGGAGGCGTTGCCGAAAGCCTCGTTTTCTCTCTGACCCAAGCCGGGGTTGCTCCGAGAGTTATTGTAAGTCCAACTCTAGGGGCATGCAGAGCGTCTACGCGATCTCTATGCGCCTGAGTGTTCTGTATTGCATGACTTAGCGGAGATGCCACGGAATGCGGATATTTACCTTTTGACAGTTACGGATACGGCTATGCTGCCTCGTGCGCCGCTCAGATGCCCTCTACATCGGGAGTGTGGTTGCACACGGCCGCTTGCGTACCCATGAGACCCTTACTCAGTATCACCCCCGATAGCGGTATCTTCTATCCCCTCAACACCTTTGTAAAGGGCGCCCCTCAGTTGGCAAGGCATCCCGCTCTTTGATGGAACATCGGGCGAAAATGCCGCCCGAGCCATCGAGCAGTTGGCAAGCCCTATTGCACCGGAGCCCCGCCCTTCCACACTTACGCTCCGCCAAAGAGATCCATGTAGCAGCCGTCTTTGCTTGCAACTTTGTCAATCACCAATGGGCTATTGCCTCCGAATTACTTTGAGCAACACCAGATCCCTCGGAGGTACTGCATCCTCTCATCCAAGAGACATTGCAAAAAGCGATTGCACTTGATCCCCGAGACACCCAAACGGGTCCCGCGCTCCGTAGCGATACTGCTACCTTGGCAGCCCATCGCGCCTTACTGGCGGAGAGCAGAGGCGGTTCAAACCCTCTACGACGTGACCTCACAATCCATTTGGTCGATGTATCACCCCGAGACTTCCTATCCTATGAGTAGCATCCCTACGATCTGCAAAAGATTAAAAGCCTTTGTTTTTGATATAGACGGAGTAATTAGCCGTAGCACTTGCCCCTTGATGAGGAGGGCAACCCCCACAGAACGGTAAACGTAAAAGATGGCTATGCCCTGCAATTTGCCGTCAAAAGAGGTTTTGTAGTGGCAGTTTATCACCGGCGGATACCCCGGCAATGGCGCTTCGGATGGCCCATCTTGGCATCGAAGACTACTATCAGCAATCGCGCAACAAGGTGCGAGACCTCGAAGACCTGATGGAAAAATATCAGCTCCAGCCCCAAGAGATTATCTACGTAGGCGATGACATCCCCGACCTCGGCGTCATGCGTCGGGTTGGACTCGCCGTGGCCCCCAAGATGCGGCTCCGGAGATTCTGGCCGCAGCACACTACATCTCTCACTGCTGTGGCGGCGAAGGCGTGGCTCGAGACGTGATAGAACAAACCCTCCGTGCCCAAGGGTTGTGGGGGAGCGAAGCGCCGGACCAGCGTGGTAACGAGTAGTAATAGGATTAGACCGAGCATGTGAAAGTTGTATTAGCAACCCTATCCCCACGTCGGCACGAGCTTTTTCGGGGTTAGACATCCCTTTACCATTCGTCTGATAGAGGGCATCGATGAGAGCTACCCGGCGGACTTCCCGTCCACCAAATCCCTCAATATATAGCAGAGCGAAAGGCTCTTGCCTACCAAGCTTCTCTTGCAGAAGACGAGTAGTACTAACGGCAGATACGGTGGTAATTGTGGGAGATAAAGTGCTAGGTAAGCCACATTCCCCGAGGAGGCTAAAGCTATGCTGCACGAGCTCTCGGGCCGTGAGCACCAAGTCTCTACCGGAGTAGCCCTTATGGGAGCGGAGGGCAGAGGCATCCCTATGGCCACTACGCGTTTGGTTTGCCCCTTAGCGAAGAGCAAATCGACTACTACCTACGCTCTACCACCCTCACGACAGCCGGAGCCTACGGCATCCAGGGAGTGGATTGGCTATGTAGCCATCGAAAAATCGAGGGTCTCGTTTTACAATGTAATGGGCCTACCCTGCATCTTGTATATATCAGACTCTGCAGAAATGGCAGGTATGCAAAAATTTCGTACCTTTGCCCATCGTTATAGTAGACAACAAATAGATTATAGGATAAGTAGCGATGAAAAGAACGTTCCAACCCTCGAACCGAAAGAGAAAGAACAAGCACGGATTCCGTGCCCGTATAGCAACGGCAAATGGTCGCCGTGTACTTGCTTCGCGCCGTGCTAAGGGTCGTGCCAAGCTAACGGTTTCGGACGAGTATTAAAACACACAAGGCTCTCTTACCCTTTCACGCTGAAAGGAGAGAGTCGAGGTCAAACAGGGGCAGACTCAGAGCGCAGCAAGCGCCGCGAGGGACTTGACCGAACAGACCCCTATTGTTAGCCCTCCCAAACTCAGAGTCTCCTTCGTTTTACACGAAGAGATCGCCTAGTTTGGGAGGTTTTCTTGTGTCCGAAAACTTGAGTATCCCGCCTCTCGGCTCCGAGGCAGCCTAACCTAAGAGAATCAATACCCACAGCCGAGATTGGGATTATTGCACTTTTTATTGTACTTTTGGCAAGAGAAACAGATTTTTCAGAGATATGAGCAATACCACACCTGCGCAACATCCTCTTTCGGAGAAGGCGCCTACCCATCTTAGACCCTTTATCTTTATGGTAATACTGATGGCGCTCATCGGTCATCACGAGTCTTAATCAACAATTCCAAGCCCCCTCAAAGAGACCTTTTGGCAGAGAGCGGTGCGCTCAAGAATGCCTTTGCACCTTTATCACCTTTTCTTTCTTCCTATCCTACCTACTGAGTGGAGGCCCAGTGAGCGCTCGTTATCTACACGCTACGGCTATAGAAGACCCTACTCAAGGGTATCGTGATTGTTGCTTTTTCGCTCGTTATCTTTGAGCTCTCGGCCCTTAGCTTCCAGTGGATTGGGGAGGGAGCCCTTAATCCACATCGTAATAGGGAAGATCCAGCTACCTCTGGGATACTTCTTGTTCCTGATCGGCTCCTTCGTATCGGGTACGGGGCTTACCTATCTGCAATCGTCTGTCAATCCCTACGTTGTAGTCTGCAGCGTGCCTCACACCACGAGGGTAACGCGTCAGAATATCGCAGGTACGGGCAATTCTCTCATGACCACCTTGGTGCCCCTCTTTGATCGGCTTGGTAATTTTTGGTGGCAAAGAGGAGTGAACTGGAGGTTAGTGCCATATTCCTACCCATGGCTATCTTGATTCTCTTTGTTGGTCTCCTCTATTTTGGAGTAAGGACGACAAATTTGCCCGAATTGCCCAATACGACTGAGGCGAAAGGGGAGCATCTAGAGCACTCCGTATTCTCATTCCGCCACCTCACCCTAGGCGTTATAGGCATATTTATGTACGTTGGTTGCGAGGTATGCGTAGAGCAGCAATATTGTACTGTACGCGCAGCAGATCTTGGTATCTCATACATGAAATGGCCGTCAAATGGGCTTCTCTCTATTGGTTCTCTCTCATGCTGGCAGGGCGCTTCTTCTCTAGCTTCCTTTCGATGATCAAAGCCCACATACAACTAGCCGTAGGCACCTTCTGTGCTGGGGCTCTTAGTCGTGACTCGCCATCCTCCTCAAAACGCCATGGCTCCTAATTGGTGTAGGCCTTTTCCACTCGCTCATGTGGGGCGCTATTTTCTCTTTGTCCGCCAGGGGCTTGGGAAATACACGGCACGCGCTACCGGGGAGTACTGCTGATGGGCGTTGTCGGCGGAGCCATACTTCCGTTTACGCAAGGGCTGCTTGCCGACCTAGTGCACAGCTGGACTTGGACATGGATCCTCGTTATCGCAGGCGAAGTGTCATGCTCTACTACGCTCTTTGGGGCTACAAACCAAAGCAGGTAGAGAGAGCCTAGAAAAGGATCCCTCTAGACTAGGGCAAATCCCTCTTCTATAGTCGTAGCTTTCCGCTCAGAGAGAGCCTTTCGCCTTATCGAGGCAGGTGTAGCTCTATTTTGCCATAGATTCCGTAAATTTGCTCTGCAAGTAGTGGAAAAATTACGAGAACTAGCTCCGGAAGAAAAAGATCTCATAGAGCGCTCTTCGTGAGCCGAGCAAGCGTCGCACCGCTTTTTGCGACCCTCGTTCGGCAGTATTCACGACCTCTCTATTGAGCAGATCCGGCGGATTGTCGTCAATCACTCGGTTGCCGATGAATTGGTACAAAGAGACCTTTCTCAAAGGCGTGGCGAGGGCTAGACACCTTTCGGGGAATCGAAAATCTCTACTTGGCTCTACCGGATCGCTGTCTTCGAAGCTCTTAATTATATGAGAAAGCCAAGAAGCGTAACGAAAATACGGTGGAGATAACGGAGAATAGCTACCTAGTGGAGAATGTAGCAGGGACCCTACTTCGATGGGGACGCCGCGAGGCTCTATTCAGAAGGCTATAGCCACACTCCTCCCAAGCAGAAACAAGTCTTCTTACTACCTATTATGAGGGAAGAGTTACTCAGATATAGCAGAACTTACAGGCACTAGCGAGGGGCTCTCAAGGGCAAGTTATCATCACGCCATGGCCAAGATAAAAACAATATATTGAGGTGCACCATTAAACTTTAGAGCCTAAAACCATCCTATATTGTACAAGACACTGAGATTATAAAAGGAAAAGCATTTTTGTCAAAGAAATGAGACTGATGGAGATGAATTAAAGTACAGTGCAGAAGAGAGAAGGAGCCACTACACCACTCCGATGGGTTCTTCGAGTCCTTAGAAGATCGTATCATGGCACTGCATTGACGAGGAAGCTCCCCTAGAAGGCAGAGCACGCACTCCCCTTAGGCAAGCGCCTTATATGGCAACGGCTGCGTCCCTATATCTATTTAGCCGCCTCTTTTTTAGTTTCTTACCATTGGCATGTTTGAGGCTTCCGATATATCCGGTCGCAACAGCTCTCAGCTCCGCTGTGGAGCAGAGCAACCAAGCTAGAGAGGAAAAAGGCCACTCAATACTACAGAGCTACTTGCAGGCTGAATACAGAAGAATCCGGAGAGAAAATCTTTGGATCCTCGACACAAACTATATTGACTAACACTCTCCCCACAATGAAAGAAACCATTCTAGCATTCTCTTTATCACCTGTTTATCGCTTTTTCTACGCACTACTACTTTTTGCTCAAGAACCGCCCTCGATACCCGAGCGTAGAGCCTTGGCCGCACGGAGAGATAAGTATGTCTGCAAAGAACTCAAGCTGACAAACGAGAGTGTACCAAGCTCACATTATACTCATCAGCTGGATGAGGAGCGCATGAATATCTGGTCAACTTTGGGCACTCCACATGCAACTCAAAAAAAGCGCAAGTATCGCAAGAGGAGATGGCTATGTGTCTAAAGATGAAAAGTGAATGAAGATCAAAGAAGCCAAACTAATGGAGGAATACTACCTTAAGCTATCGAACATTCTCTCCCCGAAAAACTTCTCAATTGGACAAGGCGTAGAAATGTTTTTGGGAGAGAATTATCCCAAGAAAGACTCCCCAAATGATTGTTTTGCACCTTTGAAGACGATATAAACAAGGATAACAATTCAAACTATAATAAAACCAATAGAGCATAACAAAAGATTACTGTATCGATATGCAGCTACGACCTCTATGCAGGTCCCAACGAAGTGCGAGACTTTATAGAACAAGCAACTCCCGAAAGCCCCATGCAGTACCTACACGGTATTGGCATGATGCTCCCTGCTTTTTGAGCAAAAACTAGAAGGGCTCAAAGAGGGGACTCTTTTCGACTTCGAACTACACCGAAAACGGATATGGGGAGCGTTTCTCCGATCGAGTACTCCTCTGAGACTACAAAATCTTCTGCGACGAAGATGGCAAGTTCGACGAAGAGCATGTATTCGTAGGGGCTCGCGTACCTATGCAAACGCTGATGGGCAACGCATCGAAGGCCAGGGTGATCGACATGAACAGCGAAAAAGTAACCTTGGACTTCAACCATCCTCTTGCCGGTATAGTCATCTCCACTTCTCCGGGTAAGATCCGCCCAGGGAGGCTCATGAGGCTACTGAAGACGAACGCGCCGAGATTGAGGGCTCTTCTGCATCCCCACGGAGGTAGCTGCGGTTGCGGTTGCCACGACGAAGATGTGGTGAGGGCGGTTGCGAAGGTGGTTGCTGTGGAGGATGCCACTAATCTGCTTTTTATCCTAAAGTAAATCCTATGGCTCCCTCTCCTTCTCAGAGTGGTAGAGGGAGTTTTATTATACCACATATGAATACATTTTGGCCCAGCATCTTCGCGTGACAACGCTTTTGGTGAGTCGACGGAAAGAAAGCTATCAGCGGGGTACTCGATGGAATGCCTGCCGGGGTCGCATTGACCTCGTGAGAGTGCAGAATTTCCTGGATCACCGCAGACCGGGCACTGGCTCGAGCGTTACCCAACGCCGGGAGGCGAGATGAGTCGAGTCTTGTCAGGACTTCTCCCCGATGGCACAACCACAGGGGCTCCGATAGGGCTCGATATTGCCAACCAAGATACTCGCCAGTGGAGTTATAGGGGCTTTGGAGCGGTTGTATCGCCCCTCCCAGCTGCAGATTATACCTACCACAAAAAGTACGAGGTGCCTCCGCAACCCGGAGGACGACGAGCCTCAGCACGCGAAACAGCTGTGCGCTGCGCTGCAGGAGCTATGGCCTTGCAGTTATTACAACCCTTAGGGGATGAAAAATCTATCCCTATATCGAGGGTATTGGAAGTACAACTCCCCTCGGATGCGCTTACGGATCTTGATTTAGATAAGATATACCTCTCCTCGGTGCGCTGCCCCACCCCACTGCGGGAGGCTAAACTAGAGTGCAACCTTACCGAAGTGCGCCGGCGTGGTGATGGCGTAGGGAGGGCTTGTGGAGTGTCTGGTGCAGGGAGTGCCCGTCAGGGTGGGGTAGCCCTCTGCAGATAAACTCTCGGCGCGATTGGCTTTTGCCATGCTCTCCATCAATGCTGTAAGGGCTTTGAGATAGGGGATGGATTCGCCCTTGCACGTTGCTTGGGTAGTCCGTAAACGATATTATGGAGCGCACCGAATGCGGTACTCTAGCCTTTCGTACCAACCACTCAGGGGCATACAGGGAGGAATCTCTACAGGGCCGACATCCGCTTCTCCGTAGCCTTCAAAGCCCACCCCACCATTGCACTGGAGCAGAGACGCTCAACCTAGAGGAGGCTCAGCGCTTTGCAGGCACCGGACGGCACGACCCCTGCGTAGCTCTGCACGCAGCGTAAGCGTGGTGCACGCCATGACGGCCCTGTCTTGCGCGAGCGCCTACCTGGCCTCCTGCTAACCCAAACTAAGGCTCCCTATCCATCAAGCATCGTCCTTTTTCCCCCTTCTACAACCCCTTGTATCTAGTCATCCCCTATAAAAAGACTATCTAAACGAGGTTCAACTGCGTCAATGGAAAGATTTATAGGGACTAGAGAGTGGAACAAAAAGGCTGGGGAGCCTCAGCCTTTTTATCGTCGGAAGTAATCAGTGAGTGCCTTAGCAGAGAAAACTCTTGAGCTGATCGCACTTGTTTCCCTGCACCAACTTTACGGTGCCTTTTTCCTTAATCTGGCGAACTCTCTCACGAGTAAGTCGAACTTATCGCCAATCTCTTCGAGCGTCATCTCCGGATTGGGTCCAATCCCGAAGAAGAGCTTTATAATCTCAGCCTCACGCTCAGAAAGCGTGAGAGGCACTCAGTCAATCTCTGTGTTGAGCGAGTCGCGCATCGAAGAAAGCGGTCCGATGCTATAGGGCATCTTCGTTTACGAGTACATCCAGGAGACTATTGTCCTCACCATCCACAAAGGGCGCATCTGTAGAGACGTGCTTACTGAACGACTTGCAGCGTAACAGCCACCTTCTCTTCGCTTTGATCGAGGGATAATGGCGAGCTCTGCAATAGAGGACGTCGCTCATTTTTCTTGTTCAAACTGCTCGATAGCCTTCTTGATCTTAGCTCTGAGCACCTACGATTGAGAGGAAGACGTACAATACGAGACTGCTCAGCCAATGCCTGCAAGATGGATTAGCGGATCCACCACAGCATAAGAGATGAACTTAAAACCGCGTGTTTCGTCGAACTTCTCGGCAGCCTTGATAAGGCCTGAGTTACCTTCGTCTATGAGGTCAGGGGAGGCTCAGACCTTGGTTCTGATACTGCTAGCTACCGACACTACAAATCGCAAATTGGCACGTGTGAGTTTGTCTTGAGCACGGCGATTGCCTCGAGCGAATCTCCTGTGCAAGCGCACCTCTTCATCCACATCAATAAAGCTCTTCTCTGCAATCTCTTTGCAAATATTTATCGAGAGCGCGCTCTCACGATTGGTAATGGACTTAGTAATCTTTTAGTTGTCTCATATATAATACATTTCTTCTATTCTCTCTACGCTTCTCACCATCCATTGCTTGGAGAGATGAGGTTATGAAGAAGACAAAGCCTTGTGGTAGCTACTATCCCATGCAGAGGCGTGCTGCTTCTTTGGAGCTACTACCACAAGTCTTGCTCTTGATTGTTCTCTGCAAGGGGCCATCAGGGAAGCTATTCTCCAGATAGCTTTGGCGCTGCCCCTGCCATTGCAATACCTATCCGCCCCTTTAGGAGCAAGAGCTGAGGCCCTTTTTACGATAGGTCTATAACATAATACTTTGTACGCCCATTGGGATAGAATCCCTTCAGGAGTAGCTTCACCATCGCCTCTGCGAGGGTGCTGTACAGGTGATGGCTCTACAGGCCTCCTCTACCAGGAGCGATACCGGGTTATTGTTGACAGAAAGGGATGATAAAACCCTTCCTTGATGCCTGCATCTTTGAGTTGCCATCACCCACTTTGGCACAGCAGCTACACCATAAAGAAAACGCTCATACGAACGCTTTTGTTCATTGGTTGAGCCTTTAGCTGAGCACCCAACATTACCTTGGGATCGTTGTGGATGATCTGCTCCCCCCTCTTCGTTTTTGAGGTTACCTTTAGTGTTTTAGTGCTACCCTTGCGATCGATGGTTGCTTCACCTTATCTACCAGGGCGGCGAATGCTGATGAGGTCTTGGAGCTGAGCCATGTGTCTTGACGAGCTTACCATCTACAGCGGTAATTACGTCATGCTCTTCATCCTGCGAGGCTCCACTGCGCTCTGCAAAGTGGTTACAACCACTCCTTCGTTTACAGCCAGGCCCCTAACTTTTCTTTGAGTTTCGCTCGTAACGTCGGTGCCACCGATCCCGAGAACGCACGCTGCTACGGAACAAACTTTTTGATGTCGGCCACTACTGCCAGCGCTATTGATGGGACGGCAAACGAGGTAACTCACATAGTTGCCGTTTGAGAGTAAATCATCGTATTGATGACCTGATTCTCCGGCTGCGTTTGCGAGAGCACCTCCACTATTACCGGGATTTACGGCTGCATCAGTCTGAGATAAATCCGCGATCTTGTTTCCTCCCTCCGAAGCTGTGGAGCGAGCCTGCGCACCCTACAATACCGGCTGTAACGGTACCAGTCAAAATTAAAGGGGTTGCCTACAGCCAAAACCCACTCTCCCACTTTGAGCGCATCGCTGTTGCCAAAAGAATGGTAGGAAGATCTTCTGCGTCCACCTTGATCAGGGCGATATCGCTAGCCGGGTCGCTACTCTATAAGCTTGGCACTGAGGGTGCGATTATCGTTGAGGGGTAACGGAGATCTTGTGGCATTATCAATAACGTGATTATTGGTAATGATGTACCCATCGGTACTGATAATTACGCCGGAACCATAGCCCACAACGAGGATGCGAGCTTGGGCGGTCAGAGCTACCGCCGCCCCCGAAGAAAAAACTCGAAAGGGTCCACATAGCTCTGATCTATCTGCTGCTCTCCCTCTGCTTTGATGTGTGCTACAGAATGCACCGAAGCCTCTGCTGCCGGTACAAGATCGAGGTGCATTGCCTACACTACGGCTCATATCGAAGCCCATAGCGGCATTCCGGAAAGCCCCTCCATCGATCTCCGTCGAAGCCATTCGACGCGCCGAGCGGTGCTCCATTAGAGAGTAAACACCGGCAGATACAGACGCACTCAAGAGAGCAACGCCCATAGCCCCTAAAATGATTTTCTGAATTCGTTTCACTAGATCCAAATATATTATCTACAAGTTCTCTATCAACTTTGGAGTGCATTCTCTCCCTTCTTGACGAGACTGCCTCCAACATAGAGACGATTTTGTGCGACAATTGTTGCTTAGACCTTTTATCATTATACCTATTGGAGCTTTCACTCTCGCCCTTGAGAACGGAGCTACCCCAATCCTTATAACGACCGAAGAAAGACTTTTCGTACACCCATCCCGCTATAAGACGATGACAAAAAGAACCAGAGTTGCTCTTCCACACCCTCAATCCTTCTCTACAAAGAGACTCCTCGCATCAGCCATTCCCTCCGAGAGGTGGGAAAAAGACTGAAAGGAGGAGTATATAAATCTATTTGTTGAAGGAGAATCTCCCGAGAGGATCTCCCTCAAAAAGGTATTATTTCTTCTTACGATTGCCGTAGCGGTTCATGAACTTGTCTACGCGACCGGCGGTATCGACAAAGCTTAGCCTTACCGGTAAAGAAAGGATGCAGTATTTGAAATTTCGACTTTTACGGAGGATACTCTACGCCATCGATTTCAATCGTTTCCTTAGCTTGGATGGTGAGACTTGGTGATAAACACCTCCTCGTTGAGACATGTCTTTGAATACTACAGGACGGTAACTTTCAGGGATAGAGACCTTTTTCATTACTCTTATTATCTATTACTTATTTCATTTTTGCGGGGCTTCACCTGCCCATCGTCTGCCAGGTTCGCCTCCCAATCCCATCGTAAGGATGGCAAGGGGCTGCCTCAGCAAGATGGGAGAGCTAGGTGTATAGCTATCCATAGCAGTGGGTACAAAGGTACTACATTGTTTCGACACAAACAAATTCCACCCTACAGATTCCAGTATCGCACATTTCCAGTGTCAGGGTACAACACAGTTACAGATGTAGACTTCGTATGGAGTTTTTATAGCCTGAATTTTTTCATGAGGTCCTATGTTTCCCCCTCTCGTGCAACTTCCCCACGAGAGAAATCCTCTAAGACAAAAGGAGATCGCAAAGACACCAAAAATCAAAACCGTGGGCGCTTGGAGAATTAGCTTCCAAACGCCCACGGAGGTAACACACTACTTTACCAATCTATTGAGGAGAAGAGACAAACGATTGACTAGCAAGTCAAGTGTCGAGGTGCAACAATAAGATCATTTGCGTTACAACGATGCGATATGCCTCGCCATTGATTTGTAAGAGATAGACTCCCTCTGCTGAGGCTAGCAACGGGGATCGTAAGCGTATCAGCGCCTTCTCCAACGGTCTGATAGACTACAACGCCATCCATGGTATAGATAGAGACAAACGACCCTGCCTCTACACCAGACAGATAGAGATGGTCCTCTGCGGGTATAGGTCTAATACTGTATTGCTTATCCATTTGTAGAGGTGTAGCGACAGAGTTGTCGTACTTTGACAGGTTCAATAATCATAAAGACCTTCTTCTCTATCCAGGAAAACTTCAACGATAGCTCCTTAGTTGCCATAGCGAGCCCTTTGGAGCCATCGTTTAGTGAGATAACCTCTAGAGGATCTGGGGAAACCGTTTAGCTTGAGCCACTGAGCGAAGGCTTGAGATGTATTAGCCTCTTCTAGAGACCCCATCACAGTTTATTTGTCCCATAGTGTAAGGCGAGCCTCCATCTTGGGGGTTGTGGTAATAGTTTACTCGATTGAAGTTGGTCTGAGAGACCTTGATCCTTTGGAGTTACATATAGATGAGCATACTCATTCCAACGAGTAGACTCATATATGCGCAATCTAACTTAGTCTCATAAGCTCTAACCTTGTTCGTATCGACTGATCCTGTGAGCATCAGAGATATCTGGGAAGTCTTGCACATCAACAATAGGCGCATGCAGGATCTCAACTCGCCCTCCTTGGGAACAAACCGTCAAATGTGACCTCTTGAGTCACCTCCGTATTGTTGATCTGGAAGGTTACAAGAGCCTCCCCGACAGACTCTGCCCTTCTAGCTCTTTTGTCGTGGGGTCACAGCTCACGACACTTGGATTGCTAGTGTCACCGTATACATATCGATATACTCAGCAGGGAGTTATATCTACATAGTGAGTCCTGTAGCAGAACTAGTTTCTGCCCTACTTGCTGATACGGAAGGCATTTGGTGTCACAAGGATCGTAGGCTCTTGGGGCTTCTCCCCTCGACTTATTCTTAAAGAGTCATACCGTGCATAGATTGGTCTTGTCGGAAACTGGCTGGTCGAGATACCACTGAAATAGATTGTTGTGTACTTTGCCTTGTCCGTAGCCCAGTAAAACTACGAGGCATAATTGTAGAGCTTTCCGCCCACTTTGAGTGCCAACCATGAGGGATATTGCCTCCTCGACCTGGCCACACGTTTCAGCCACCACGCTTCGAGGGCAATGTCAGTATAGATCCTGTGAACTCCTCTCCTAGATAGCATACAGATATCTTGATATAAGCATCTATTGGTGGTTCTTGCTCTGTTTGTGTCATGCCTACACGCTCATATCTGTAAGCACAGCGATACTTATTGTCAGGCGCTGCTGAGACTTTTTCATCGTATGACTCTGTTGGTTTGCAGGACATATCGCATAGCTCACTCCATCACTTTTTATTGTAGTAGTCACTAGCAGAGCTGTGCACTTTGTGCCAGACTAACAGCCTCAATCCATCTTGGATCAAAGCCTTCCTTGATAAAGTTCACGCCATACTCATAATAGTCGGAGGGATACCATTCCACTCAGCACTAGAGGGCAGGTGGTAAGCGACTCCATCTATAGAACAATGTGCAAAACGCTCAGTAGCATCAGCATAGGAAATACCCACTCCTGAGGCGGTCTCATCTGTAACAAAGGGAAGCCCCATCTGCTGCTAGATTGTGCTTAGCAACATAGTCTATCAGGAGCTCAGGGGCGCATGCCTGTAATCACTCTAGTTGTTTGACCATTATGAGGATGAGTCCTGTGCTGTAAGACCCGTTAGTGACCCTAAAACGAGGTAATAGGATTTGGATGGCTCTTTGGATAGCTCTATTCATATTTCACTTAAGTTATTGTTCGGGTAAAAAGGTACACTTTTTCCCCAATAGTGTCCTAAACGTTTTTGCAAGATAAAGAAACGCACATTCCAGTATCAAAGTGACCTTACAGTTACAAATGTAGACTTCGTATGAGGTTTTATAACCTAATTTTTACGAGGTTGCAGATTCCAGTATCAAGTGCAACGGTATGACAAAAAGTAATGCAAGGACTTCATTCGGAGATTTAAAGTCCAAACTTTTCCCTAGGTCTGTTGTTTAGCAGCATCGATATATCATATTTGTTTGTCATTGATATATTTGAAGGAAGCCCCTTTGGATAGATATTGTCGAATGAGTTTGTTGAACTCCATTGATAAATCTCAAAACGCTCTTTACAGTCAATGCAGGCCAGCTCTCTCGTCTATACTTTTACGCCGTCCCCATTTTCCTTTTTGGGGAGGCTAAAGAGCTTAGTAGCAGTATTTTTAGATGGTGCCTCGTATGGCGCGATAGAGATCCCACCCGCTCTCTTTGTCCTTGTGGAGAAAGGTGTATAGGGAAGTTTTATCTAAGCGTTGCACTTAAAACTAGGAAATACAGGTTTGTTGGCTACTACGCACTGTGTGGACTTTCACTACGGATGTATGACATGCCCGTCCTATACCAACGAGAAATGTTCCATTTAATGAACACTTCTCCTTGTTTTTACGAACAATCCGATGAAGGGTTGCTCATCTCCAGATTATAAAGGAATCTGCGTACCTTGCGACAGTTTCGTGCGTTTTCCCATTCTCGCTTATCACGACCTTGATTTGCGAATTCTTCTCGAACTTATAGGGCAATAGGAATAAGCTCGAAGAGGTAACTGAAAGACTTATAGTCAAGTAAAGTCAGGTCTTCCATCGTCAACGACGGAAGAGGCTTGTTGACAAGATAGTCTCTCGGACCATACTTTCTCGACATGCTCAGTTTTTGGCTCCTCTGCGGATTCCCGATCTTTGTACCCGCTCTTTATATGAGGGCAAGAAAAGTCAGAAAGCTCTCAGTACGACCTTGGAAGAAACATCGACTAGCTCTCCCGTTGATGACATTTCATAGCACTGCACTTTAGATGAGAGTTCTGCTAAGGCTCCATTACTGTTAGGCGCTGGAATCGGACGATTATATGACAAGTCGTTGTAACGCTTGGCATAAGGAAGGAATCTCTCAGGCTCTCTCTTGTAATTAACCACGTGAGTGTCAGCCCCCTCGTCTTCATTAACTTTGACCACCGATAAATTGTCAGTGGAAGTTTGCTTTCGGTTTGAGATGGAACTGCCCAAATTGCCGACTTGAACTCAGGCCTTTCTACATATTCTTGAATGTAGTGAGGCTGAGGAGATTCGGATCCTTTGACAGGTGAGGATTTTTCACAGGAAAAGAGGCTCACAAGCAGCACGGATAGTGCAATGAGAGCTAATCAGGGGTGTTGTATTTCGTGTCTCATGGTCTAATATCTGTTATAGTCTTAAAGTTGTAACGATACACACAATCTGTTCCAACGACAGGAGATGGAAAGGAGAAGATACTCAATCAATACTTTTCTTTGGTTCATTGTTTTCTTTGTTTGAGTTGTTATACAACGAAAAGTTTGACCTTTCGAGGCTTTTTGGTACTATGGCAAGTCACCCATATTGCTGGATCTCAAACATCGTTGGTCACGATGTTTCAATCATAATGTAATAATGCTCTTTCTGAATGCCAAGTTAGACATAAAAAAAATCAAACTGCCAAATCTTGGGCGAATTTGCAGATTCCAGCATCAAGTGCAACGGTATAACAAAAAGTATTCAGCAGGGAAACTTACAGAAAGCTACTTTCTTCGTTGCGGTGTAGAACGCCTTCGTCCGTTGTGGGGTTATAGTCACGGTCTGGACGCCATTGGACGGAGCTTTAGAGAATCGCATACGATAGAGGATATTCTTGTTTTTCGGATTCTGCGAATCTAGCACCGCATTGCCGGCATCTAAATAGACCATCGCAAGCTCCTCTTTGGATACTTTATCAAGAGTCTTGCGAATTCGCTGCACACCATATCGAGGATCGGTATAGCCTACGTTGGGGTTGATGAGTCCTTCTAAATTTGTCGGGTCATAGTGACGCTTGATACTCGGATGGGCAGTCAGTATTCAATCTCTACAATGTCCGAGAGAAGAGGCTGCCGGATGGGTTGCATCAAAGTCGTCGGAGGTAGTGATTGTCACATTCTTCACAAAGGCGGATGAGACATAAGCCTTCATCTATGGCTTCCGGGAAAGTCATTTTAGAAGCGTTGTCTCAAACTTATCGGCACACTGTACAAACTTGACTCACTTCGGCTGCCGCGTTCTGTAACCATAGAAGCTAATAGTGACTAAAACTCCACAGTCATAACATAGTTTCCATGATTATCTTTTTGAGAGCATCCTCTCTGATAGAAGAGCGCTGATCTTATAGTAGCAGTTTATCTGATGCCCTGAACAGATATATTCATCCTGAGATTGGGTGTTGGGGCCATCTGTGCTGCCATTATTCTCCCCTTCATTGTTTTTGGTGGTGTCTTGTTGCTCTTTGTTCACCTTATTCTGACCACCCAGGGGTCCTCTTTGACTACTTACGAGAAGGTGCGGCTCCCAAGATTAAGATGGATAATACTCACTTCATATCTTTATTATTTTAGTGTTTTATATTAGGAATAATACGCACGTATAGACAATAATAAAGCCTTATCATCAACCTTTGTCAGAGACAGAATTTCGTTTCGTGCGAAGATACGAGATGGCAGAGGCGAGCATGAGTACTCGCTAGCCTCCCCTTCTCGTTTTGCCACAATCGGCGGACGAAGAAGGGAGGAGCAATAGCTTTGAGACGATGCTTAGCAGATCGGTTTGAGTACAGGCGAGCCCGCATTGGGGCGATCTGCCACCGCAAATAGACACCCTATGAAGGCAAAAGCCTCAAAGAGCGCAGGGTACTACAACCGCCCTCCCGTAATACAAGGGCCATCAGGTGGGTAAACCGATGAGACTTTGCACCCCTCGGGAAGTGGAGCCGGCCTCCATCGAGCCCCAAAGGCGGCTACCTCCATAGCAGCCACAGGTACCGATGGGAGAGGATTGATAGCAGATGTAGACTCCTGACTAATAAAGAAGGCTATCGACACCACAGGCTCCACCTCTTCAGACACACTCCAGTTCTCGGTACTCAGCGCCATGTCAGGGCCTACAAAGCCGTCAGAAAGACTCATCATCAATATCTTTTCCCTGTGGCTGGAGCATGGCGCTCAGCCAGGAAGTCGCCCACCTTTGGATTTTTCGTAAAGGCTCTTTGAGTCAAAGTCAGGTGACATATTCGGCTGCCTCATCATCAAAAGAACATATAGGCAGCGCAACTCCCGGGCCTTTTCGATCACCAAAAGTTACCATTTTAGCGCCGAAGTTATCCTCCTCCTTCACTACTACGGTGTGCCACATTGTGCTCATACTCACTCAATAGACCGACGGGTACGGTCATGGCAGATTGAGCCAGAGGGGTCAGTAAGCCCGTGATGCTAGGTTCTACCTTTTGCCAAGAAGAGTCTAGGTTCGGCTCCGTCCCCCAGACAATGGAGTAACCTGCAACGTGCCAAAGATCTGGGTACCATCGTCGGTACGAGGGGCAACGACGGGGCAACTGCTATGGAGATGCGGCCCTTGTGCATCAGCCCCAGCGAGCATGCTCACGATGCAATACAATGCACTGAGCAGCAGTGGCGTCCGTAGCCACCGTGGCCTTTTAGAGCAGCGTGCCACACAGCATCTTTGTTGTACTCCAGCAGCCGAGTACCCCTTAGGGATATGCAAAACAAAGAGCCCTTGGGTACTGCATCGAGCATCTTCATCCTCAGAGTGAGCACAAAGGTACACCGATGGTAAGGACCGTCAGCTGCACACAATCACCTAAAAGCCTGTGTGCCAATAAAGGGGTACCGGTCTTTAGCTCCACGGTGCGCAACTTGGCGCAAGAGTCGAGGCACGGGCCAGTATGCGCATATGGTGCAGGGCACAAGCTCTCAGGGTACGGTGATGAGGCAAAAGCCCCCACAGCAATGGCTGTTGTCTCTCCCCCTAGAGCAAAGGTATGCCCACTCCAGGCAGAGCAATCAATACCGGCTCCTCGGCAGGTATAGAGCCTTATCCTTTATTTGGAGGAAGGTTTGTACCCTCGGCAGAGAGATTGACTGGAGATGCTCCATGCCGACAAAGGGGTTTTCGTAGTCGGCACCATCTTCCAGCATCCTTAAGCTCTTAGGTGTGTAAGGGGACTCTATGTGCCGATGCGCTTAAAGGCTCCCCACTCAGTATACTCTAGCCCTTCGTTAAGGGTAATTTTTGGTAAGCGTCTCCACATCTTCGAAGGCAAGAGCCGAGGATGCGATATAACGAGGAGGGCAAACCACTTCTTGGAGAGAAGGCTCACGAAACAACTTTGACCAGGTATTGCACGCCTTCGGGGATAGTATAACTAGTCTTACTCACCCCCAAGGATAGGCAACAAGATATTTCCTGCCATAAAAAGCACACCATCTTGTGCCTTAAAGCGCTTGTTTCCTCAGCTACCCGAGATACTTTTTAGGCTGGAGCGGCCAGCAGGGATTGCCGATTACTCCATCAATCTCCCAAGGTGCTCTAGTTTTTGGGGCAGAGTAATCTCTTTGAGCGCTGAATAGCAAAATGCCATTTCGCCAATGGTGGTGAGCGTCTCAGGTAATACGACATGCTCTGCAGAGCTACGCATAAAGAAGGCTCGTACATCGATATACTCAAGCTGCGCAAGTGCAGGATCGGCCGTAAAGTCTGCGGTAGCAGGTCTTCTGCCATCAGCAGCCATGACCCTTACGATCTTCCCGTTGGCTCCATGGTCCACCCTCTCTTGCAGGGGTCGCTGAGCCGTTTGCATAGCAGCACTGAGGCTTTGCAAGAGGAGCCGGAGGGAGGCCCATACGCAGCATGGCAAGCATTACACCCGCAAGACAACCTAAAAATATAGCTCTGTTTCATGGTTAATCTGGCTACTACTTTTATGTCATGGGTGTGAGGCTTAGGTGTGGTAGCAACCCCTAGGCGAGCATAGTCTCTCTCTCATATATCCACGTCTCCACCAAAGGCCGAAAAGCTTTTGGAAAGCATAACAGGCACCTATACGACCTTGCAGATTGAATGTCCTTTCTTTTCCACATAGCAAATCATCGTCATACTTGAGACAAAGACTGGATCACTGAAATGGCCCTTCACATGGACCTCGAGACTTAGCACTAAAGCTCTTGTGCAAGCCAAAGCCGGCAAAGGCATCAAACTCATGGAACGTTTTATTATCAGCATCTTTGAGATGGTGAGTCGTGTTTAAACTTCTCAGCATTGATATCAACACCCTTGATGAGAGGTCACATCGTACATACTCTAAAACCTCCGGTATGGGACTGAAGCCAGCCCTTACGGAGTCCCATCCCTTGAGTAAACTCCAACGCAATAGAGGTATCTTACCAGCAACAACATAGGCCTCAGGCGTGCGTGAGGGCAAAGACACTATAGACCCCGGCATACCAACAGAAAGAGAAAACAGACGTCCTGCAGGTAAATAGATACTCATTATCTCCATCCTCAAGTTTTCAAAAAGCAACCTGTGCAGTAAGAGGAAGTACTGACAAGAGGAGGCTCCCACGAGAGAGGCAAAACCAACTTTTTCATATTCATTCTCTAGATTATGGGTAACATAAAGATCAAGTTGGCAGGAATCATAGAATCCTCCTCATCCGATACAGGATAACGCTCTTGCAGATAGGCGAAAATCACCTTTTCCCTCTCACCCGGGACCAAACTCGCCCTTTTTCCAGACAGAGCACACAGCTCAGGGCGTCATGGAAATAAGCTACAGACTGTAATGAGCAGCTTCTTGACCGAACTAGAAACGTCATTGGTAGCCTCGAAAGTCCGCCACAAACCAAACAGAAGCCGAAAGACTCCCTCGGCGGATCAAGTAATAGTACTCCTGCGGATAGAGCCCACTATTCTGTTTATAATAAATAGTATTCCCCTCTTTTGACAAACCTTTGGCATAGATCCCGACAAAGACTGCAATATGAGGCGTCGCCACTACAGAGCGAACAAAGCGACGCACGGTCAGATTCTTATTGATGTGAGACATTGACCGAAGAGAAGACCACAGAGTCATCACTCATCTTCTCAGGCTCAATCACTAAAGCGAGCAATATCCTTTCTCTCAAAGCAGGTTTCTTGCTACGAAAAATCAAAAACAGAGATCTCTTCGGTCTCCTGCAATGGATAGCCATCGATAAATCCACGGAACACCTCGCCCGAATTCGTATAAATCTTAGCCTTAGTGAGTGCCTGTGCATGAGCCACTGTGCACACAAGCAAACAAGGCAAACAGGGCTATGCGTAAACTACATTTCATAATCTTTCTTTTTGTTTCCTTCTTTTCAGAGAGGGATACCCAGTCCTCCTCCTCCCAAAAGCCTCTCCAGATCACATCGAAGAAACCTTACCACAAAAATACATGAACTTACCAGCACTACTTGAGAGACAGATGATAATCATTAAAAGAAGAATGAACTATGGTGAAGCCAATTGTAGATGTCAATCTCAGCCCAGCTCGCTTTAGAGGGTAATTTTTCTCAGAGTTGTTTTTGTTTGATATTCATTTTGAACCAAGACTTATTTATATACATTAAAAGCCTGTCGTGATATTCCATCGGATTGACGCAATGTGCACTGACTTTTTAAAGGTATTGATTCACTAAGGAGACTTGTTCAGAATAAGCTTGCCTTCTTATACAGAGAGTCTTCCTATAAAAATCTCAGAGCTACACATTCCCAAAAGTGCCTATCAAATTTACCATCTGCTCCCTCTGTAAATTTGCTAGTAGGACTAGGAGCTTCTTTTTGATCAACCCATTCTCCATCTAAGTCCATAAAGTAGAGGTCACATGGGAATGTGGTATTAATCCCAATTGTCATCATTCTCTATTTGATACTACAGGCGTATGGGACATCCCCCAATGAAAAAGCAACCTATGAGTCTTGGCCTTGGGTCAGAGGCCTTTTGCGAGCTCCATTGCAGAGCCTCTACTAGTGCTGTTACGACCTCAATGTCGTACCCTGTTTTAGCCGATACAATCTGAGCATAGTCATTCAGATTATTACGTACATATGGGTATAACTTATCCTCCACGACTACTAGGTACAGCGAAGAGGTCTCTTACTGATTCTTTAATGCATATCTGGACGAGTAGACTCGCCTTGTGACATTCCAAAATAGTTTGTCTGTACAGAGTGGAGCTACAGAAGTACTAGCCCTATACTCCTCCTCTGTAAACATATTACTAGAGCTTTTGTCTATCTCATCAAGCTCAAAGTTTTGAGCTACTATATTCAGACAAAAGCAAGGTCAAAAGGCTGACCATCAATGTAAACCTTTTCATAGCGGTAGTATCTTTTTGAGTGAACGGTGTAGAGCCGTCTGCAGAATTCATATGAATCACATATGGTTGATTAGGGTATGGGGAGTGATAAGACAAACTCCTGTGGGTTGTTGATGTCATACGCTTTTGTGTAGCGTACGATATTTGAGAGCGTAATGCACGTCATAGGACGCTCACTATTAATGAGCAGTTTACCACGTTCAACCTCTATCTCAGGGTCTATTCTCATCTTCCATATGCTGTACCGCCACAGGCTTAGACTTCAGCAGATGAGTAGGGATGTAGCGACCTCGATGAGTATCCTGTCTCTAGCTCGAGATCTTACTGTGTATAATGTGTCTGAAACACTCGAATCATACCAGTTTTTGCCATAAGAATGAGCAAGCCCCCACCCTCCTAAAGTGATTGCAGCCTCAGAACGTCCAGAAAAGTCAGCAAGCATCATCTTCTGTCCAGTCGTTGTCAGAAAGTAAAAGTAGAGTCCAGGGAGCGGCTCGCCCCCAGGTTCTGATGGTCCCATAGTCTCATGCACAAAACAGCCCTCCACAGTGACGTATTTTTGCTCCTTTTGTGTAGTTGCTCGAAGTCGTAGCTGTAGACATCTCCGTCTTGCCTACAGACAAAAGTGGTAGATGCTGTCTAGCTGGATAAGCTTACCCGATAGTGTTTGTGTATTGGACTGCGGATTTGCCACTGTAGCATACACCCCTCCTTAATTTGTATCGGGATATAAAGCTTCATCAGTCATAATTGCAAGGATAGCTCCTTGAGTGGGTTTTGACGGATGATCTATGGCCATCAATAGACCATAGAATATCCAGTCTTGTTCTGTGAAAAAGCAGTCATCCCAACGCTCAAACACAGCATAAACAGCAGTAATTCCTTTTTCATACTTCTATGTATTATAAGTGATTATTAAGTGCAAGTTTTTGATTGTCAGTTAGACAAAGCGCTGTTCCAAACGAGAATCTTTTCCACTCTCAGGGACAAGAAGGGTATCTTCTGTCCCTCTTTATATTATTTGTTTTTATGAATTCCTCCTATGCCACGTAGATGGAAGAAGAGCCGATATTTCCCACAGAAATTAAATTAGTAAACCTTTTTCTCCAGTGAGAGGGATGCCTCGTGAGGCAGAGTTCATCGTTTAAATTCTCATAGAAAAACATTGATGAAATATGAAAATGCTTCGCCTCTCCTTTGTTTATTTGACTTAGGAATTCCATCCTGTTCTTAATCGCTTTTAGAATTGTTCTACAATAAAGTCTCTCAGAGGTATTTTTGAAATGGAATACTTTGAGTTGAGGATCCTACACTTGAAGAAGAAATGTGATTGAAGAAGAACATGTCTCCCACACTTTTTGAACATATTCTCTTTACTTTTGAAGTAGTAAAACACAAATCCTCTTGAAACATTTGCAGCATTCTCAATTTCAGCAATACTAACTCTGTCATATCCCTTTAAAATGAAAAGTCTAAATGCTTCTTTTATATATTCTCTTTGCTTGATTTTCTTGCCATATAAACCTATATATATGTTCTACTCATATCAGTAGAGAAACAAACCGACTACTGAGTGAACCTTGGGTAAAGGTATGAAATACAAAGCAAACATCCAAATCTGCAGATTGCAGATTCCAGTATCAAGTGCAACGGTATAACAAATGCAGTGCTAGGACTTCATTCGAGATTTAAAGTCCAAACTTTTCCTGGGTCTGTTGTTTTAGCAATATCACGATATATCATTTTGTTTGTCATTGACATATTTGAAGGAAGCCCCTTTGGCTAGGTATTGTCGAATGAGTTTGTTAAACTCCAATGATAAAGGTCCATTTCGAAATCTCCCAAACGCTCTTTACGGTCAATGCAGGCGGTCTCTCGTCTATACTTTTTCGCCGCCCCCATTTCCCTTTTGTGGGAGAAGCTAAAGGCTTGTGACGGTATTTTAGATGGTGCCTCGTATGGCAATAGAGATCCCCACCGCTCTCTTTGTCCTTATGGAGAAAGGTGTATAGGGGTGGTTTGCCCATGATGGAGTTTATCCCAGCGAAAAGCTAGCCCCCATCTCATTCTATTTTAGTATTTTTGTGCAACAAACTGCAGCGCAGGAGACGCGGAGTATAGGAAGAAATTAAGCCAATAGGCAGGATTATGAAATATTACTCTAAGACACAAGTATTAATACTATTTTTCGCTTACCATTCTGAGCGCACTGACCATCGGCTGCGAGAAGAGCGGTAAGAGGGCAGATGGAAGGAAACCAAGCCACTGCAATGCCATCGTCGGAGGCTGAATACAAAGGCACTCAAGACCGTGGCCGACAGCACGTATAATGGCTGGCACATCATTATACAAGAGGCCAATACAGACGTCAAAAATAGAAAATTCCGACCTGTTTGACAAGAAGGCTCTGATCACCATCTCGAAGGATGGGAAGTTGCTGTTGACAAAGAAGAGTTTACCACAAAACGGACTGCACGAGTCCCTCGACAATCAATTTGCTTTTGTCTTCGGGCGTTGTTGAGCAAATCACCAACACCTCTGTATATATCACCTTGGGGGCTTTTATCCCGAAACAGACGAAAGGTTTTCGTTCTCCTCGCCTTCTCAAAAAGATGGTCACTACAGAAGTATATGGCTCCAGCCTCGCTCAACGAATCGGACCTTATCACCTATTTTTACATCATGTACACCCATGAGAACCTACAAGACCCCGTGAGACGACCATCTCTACAACGGATAGCCAAGGGCCTACGGCAGCTAGCTTTGTGGCACAATTGGAGAAAAACGGCCCTATCCATCTATCCGCTCGAAGTGATCTCTCGTTACAAACTTACATGTGCACATAGGTCACGAGAGTCTCGGCAGCTACGGCAATAGTACCATTCCTGCAAGGCTCTTTTCTACCCACACAGAGCGACAACCTCGATAGCGCTATGCATGTTGAGCTAAAAGCATACCGTGGGAGAAGAGGATGGTCTATCCTACATCCGAATCAATCGGATTAGCCGCTAACCGATAGTTGCCCTTCCCCAAAGAGGGTAAGAATGAGCGCCGAAAACAGGGGCAAAACTCTCCGAGAAATCAGGCAAAACAAGGCGCGTTTTCAGCTGCATTCCTTTCATTTTATCACCTATTACTCCACTCCCCACGGAAACAGCAACCCCTCGTGGAATAATCGGGTAGGAGGTAAATGTTGGTCATAAAAGGCAGATTACCTCCTACTTTCACATTTCCCGACCTCCACCACCACCGTACGTGCCGTTCGGCATACGGCGGTTTCGTACTTACACCTCACGGTGTGTGGCAAGTTGTTTTCAGCTATCCCTTTGAGTAACGTCACTTCTATCCTATTGTCGGATTCCGTCCTATCGTCTTGGATGAGGAGAGCTCCTTTCGGACATCTGACGAAGGAGGTTCGCAGGGTAGCATTCATTTTACTATTGTGCTGCACGATTCGGTCCTTTCTCTGTGGCTTTTACGTGCCTTGGGTACTATGACCTCTGCTGACTTCTCTCGTGCAAGCTTTACTCCATGACTCTCATAAAAACTAATCATCACGTCCGTGAGACCTCCTCGGATAAGAACATTATCTTTCCATCTTATGCTCACTTCATTTACCAACCGTTCGAATAACTATCAGGCTTTTTGAGTTTGTTCAATCTACCACCCACGGTCACTATGCCTTATATGAAGTTTCTGTTCGTTAGGCCAGATGTTTGCCGCCTGCTTCCTTCGGATTTCACCACGATGAACACCCTTGCTCTTGTATGTAATTCCCGCTATTAGGGCTTACTCGGGACTTCACCGTTGATAATGCTCGTGCCGTGCCCAGATAAAAGGGCGACAGACTCACAGCCTCATCGCTCCTTTCCACTCTTATAGAATATGTGAATTACTTCTTCTTGTAAAGGCTGGCCTCTTTCACCTCAAAGTCGAGGCTAGAGTCGTTGGTATCCACGAGCTTTTTGCCATCGTATTTACGAACAATTGACTTACCTGCATACTTCCCCATGGGTTGTACATATTATTAGCTTGGCTTCCTCACCCTTCATATTGATACTCTTATAGCTCTTATCCAGCTTTGCATTATTGATCCACTTATTGGTGTCCTTAGCACATATCACCACAAAGTCGGTTATCCATTCATTTGGAATAAATAAAGCCCAAGAGATTTCACTATAATTACTGTGTGCCTTGCTGTAGCTAACGGGTCTTGTGTATTTACCCTTTTTATCCGTTTTCTTATTCTGCGGGTCAATAGCCTTAATTGATTCTAGTAGCTCCTCACTAGTGGTTCCCAGACGTACAAGAGCGATTCCAGTAGCGGGCATGATATTGAACTCGCTAAAGTATTCCCCTAAAATCACCTTCAGTAAAAGCCACTGAAGTCATAGAAAGGCACAAGATTAGGCACGTTGTCATTCTCGTCGTTCAGCTCATAGTCAGCACCAGTAAGGTCTAGCAGAGCAGAGAAATCAAGCTCGCTCTCTTCCCACTCTTCTGAAGCACGCTTACGCTCCTTCTCTACAGGGTAGAGTGCCGCAGTGGCAATTATACGAGATTCACCAGGCTTAAGGACTATTCTTAGGATCACCTTTTGGGAAAAAGGTAGAGCTTAGAGACTGCTAGTGAGTCTGTGTAGATAGTCTTAGCGATTGAGGTGAGCAAACTCAGGTTTGTCATCAGTGGGTTATAGATTGAGATAGCTAATCCCATACCCTCAAGAGAGAGTTCCCTTTACTTGTAGGATTGGTCACCTTGATATACTTGTTGTAATATAGAGTGCCACCCTCTTTCCAACTAGCTGGTTGGCCTTCCTTGATCTCATTTTGTGGGTTCTTCGATATGGTGGTAATTACGAAATAAAAAGATCTCCTCATAAGTAGATCCTTTGCTTCTGTCTGCGAGGTTTTGTCTCTTATTGTCTGGAGCATCTCCATCTCTTCTACAGCCTACCACCAACCGCTTTAGCACCAATAGTGTGGCGCCTGCGATTGTCATTAATTTCTTCATCTTTTTATCTGTTAGTTATTAAAAGTCCTTATAAAAACCAAGAGGCAAATCCACCATTACTACCGTGGGTTTGGAGATTTAACACCTCATCGAATGCCTGTTTTTGGCTTAGCTTTATCTTCTAGCTAGGTGAACATAGTAAGGCTCGTTACAGTCGGCACTTGTCGGGTCTGAGTCTCCCATATTGGCATAAACCTTAATAGGGATATTGAATCGAATGATTTCCGTCCATTGAGCACCTGGGTTATTGGATTCATCGCACCTTTGTTGCCTTTCCGAATGGTTCTTTTGGTATAATTCAATGGCATATCTCTCTGTGTTTTCTTGCCTTTCTCGCATTTCATCACACGAATGGAAAAGGTAGAACTGAGGAAGCAAAACATAAGCTCGTGAGAACGTAGTTATTCCCAACAATATCTGGCTTTGTTCGCTTAATAGGCCATCCTGCTTCTATATAGTCGTTGAAATTATTGATGCCTTGCCCTATTGAGTGGAACTTCTCAGAGCATATCAAAACAAATGTGTCCCTTTAGTCCAACTCTATCTTGGTCATACGCCGGATCGGCTCCATGGTAGTTATACCGTGTAGATGGTGGCAATAGTCGGATATTAAATAACTCCGTAGCACCATCATTCATATCATCTTGGGTCCAAGTATCCCGATAGGTATAGGGTAAATAGGTAGGGAGTTGCCTTTGCTCTCTTCCCAGCTCTAAACTGTTGGTAGAAAGGTGATACAATAGGTTCTTCCTCTTTATATGCCTTTTCATTAACCTCACCCCACTCTACCTTGCCAAACTTCTCAGGATTGTCTGCTCCGTTTCTGAATCTTACATCTAGTACGTCGTAAGGCTGTCCCTTATCGTCTTTATCGCTGATGGTAAAAAATATCTGGTACTCATCAGAGTGGTTGTATATCTCGTCATTGAGTCGCTTACCATCTTTATCAAAGAAATAGAGGCAGAGCCCCCAAAAGCTACTATAACCACCGATAATTCGGAAGTAATCAGGGCTTTCAATCCCTTCTCCTTCTCTCTAGAAGTAGCAGTACTCCCCCTCATCATCTCAACCTTTATCCCTCAGGTCGGTTGTGGACGAAAAGCAAACATCTCCTGCTTCCATGGAGCTTTCTTATAGACAAAGTTGCCGTGCAATAGGTCACCACCGTGTGGGTGCCCTTCCTTGAACATCACTAGGCAGGTAGCCCAATTGTTGAAGGCTCCATCTTTGTCTGGATTAGAATGTCAATAGTTACTTTAGGAGGCTGAATGGTATCGGCTCCGAAGTAGGCATCTTATGTTGTACTGCTGGGCTTTCATTGTAATCAAAGTCTATCTGCCCGAAGATGAATTTCTGGCAGCTAGTCACCCAGGCAAAAAGCAAGAGACTAGTAGTACAGTGTAGAATATCTTATGTGTCATAGCTTTCATCATAACTATTACATGTTTTTGCTTGGATAGCGATTGAAATAGGAGTCGGGGCTCCACAGCATCTTACGTAAGTCAGCCTCGTTGGCGTTAGGGTAGTAAAGCTTGATGTTGGAGATACACTTCTCTTGCTCACTGTTATCTACATCAGCCATCACTCTAAATGGAATAGTAAATTGAGAGTCAAAGTCCCCTAATGCAGTTTTTAGTTCGTAAGATTTATACTTCACGTTTGCAAAAGAGCCTTCGCCATCATCATACTTACCGCCAAGTCCATTTCTTCCTATTTTGGCATTCTTAATATGGAAGATAGATATGCATCTGAAAGTGTATAATAGATCTTTTTGAATTGTAGCATTCCTTTGAAGCCTCAGGCGCTCCAACTGATCGTCACCAAGAGCTCTGTGCATACGCATTCGGATGGCATAGGGTGCCTCATAGCCGTTTATCATAAAACCACGGTTATCGCCCTAGGTCATCAAAGTCTACTTCTTCTCCCAGCATCTTATCCATTGGGTCTGTATCTCTATACTCGTAGGTAAAGACCTCTGGTACCAACTCATTGGATCTGCTTTGACTGATTGTCTTTGTCAGTAGGTAGCGATTGCCACTCGCATCGACATAATCATCAGTAGTGAGTGCTTCTTGTGCCTTCAGTGCTAATGGAAGGTTGTAGCGTAGACCATTAGGGATGTGATGAGTGGCTGGTGTGTAGATAGGATCGCCAGAGGTGCTCTCGGTTTTTGCAATCTCCACACCATCCTCCGCCCCTGCCCTCCCAGGGAATACATATCGGTCAATATATAGGCTATCTCTAGTCATAGGATAGACAAGAGGGCAACTTCCTCTATCTTACCTCCTTGGACGTGGTAACCGAGGGCAGAGTTTCCAATCGTGAAGAAGTGCTGGTGCTGGTAAAGCGTAGCCTCAGGAGAGGTCTTGCACTCCTCGCTTAGTCGACTTAGACTCTGCTGGGTCACTGATTTGAGCGAGACTGGTGATTGATATTATTACCGTTAATATCAAAATAGTTGAGTTCTAGTCCGTAGTAAAACTCATCCGACTTGAGCACATCAAAGGCCTTACGGTCCGAGGTGATCACAGAGTTACCATCCGCATCTCGGCTGATGGTAATCTCCTGATATACTGGGAGAGGAGTCTCAAAGTGTGCTATATCATATGCGGTATAGACATCATCTCCATTATCTAGTCTCACATTACTCTTACGCGCCATACGTAGGATCGCCTGAATCGAATAGACTTGATCGTGCCCTACTACCACACGCTCAATAGAGGATGGTGGAGCCTTTACAAAAGCCATAAGTAGCTCATCCACTTTCTCACTACTACCAACTAGCCACCAACAGAGCCACAATAAGCAATGGTATTATATTCTTTTTCATAACTTTCAAAACTTAATTATAGTACGGAGCGAGATATTGGCTCCCTTTCCATGAGCGTAGTATCTAAATCTATCAGTATATTCCTTATACATCGTATTGAGGATATTATCCCCTATCAGGATAAACTTGAACTCCCTATTGGCAGGAAGGTCCCATGTGAATTCGGCCGTTGCATTCATCAATGCGTAGGCTGGTGAGTTTCATCTACAAGGTCTTTTCTCCGGATTGAAATGCGTCTGCTTCGTCACAAATAGACACGAGTGAAGCTAAGAAATGGTACTGCTTATCATCGCCCATCTTCCATTCATAGCTCGCAGACGCCCCATATCTATCGGACGGCATGAATGGTGAGGTACTCATTCTGGGTAAGGTTACGGGCGTTGATCCATTCTCCACGTGCTGATAGGCTGAGTCCCTCTATTGGAGAGACGGTAGCCATCATGTCTCCTCCAAATAGGCGAGCATCATCCTGTCCGAATACGAACTTTGGATACTTACCTGTTGGGTGATTGTAGAAACGATCCATACCCTTTCCAATACCATCGTAGATGTAATTCTTTACCCTTGGTAGAAGGCACTTGGTTCAATGGAAATCCAGCTATTGCGCCAGCGGCTCAAGTACCGCTTTATAGCCATTTTCACTCTTTAGGTTACGGTTACCTTCACCCAATACGTACCATGATGTAGTCCGATAGAGTAAAGCTCATTGATATCTGGTGGTCTCCAAGACCAACCGATATTGGCACGAGCGTCCAACTGTTCATTAAATTGGTAGTGTGCCGCAAAACTCATGGTGTAGTTACTGAATATCTTCCAGTCGGTATAGTATTTTTGGGCTACCGCCTGATGCTAGTGTAACCATCTACGTCCATCGCTCTGAAGTCATAGCGTAGGCCTGCAGAGAGTTGTAGCGGTCCGATCTTGCACGAGTGTAGCACACAGCCTCCTACTGTAAGTGCAGCGTAGTTAGGGATAAAGGCTGGCTGTTTCGTGCCTGGGTAGTTATAATTGTATTGGTGAGGTACCTGCAGCACCCACTTCTGTTTTTCACTATCCCATAGTCCCCAATCGGCGTTCCACATAAGGTCGCTACGGTAGGTAGAGAGTGAAGGTCTTGGACTGGGTACCAGCTGAGGTCCTTGATCTTACGGTTTTCAAACTCCCAGCGTAGGTTGTCCTGATAGGAGCCTATGAAGGTAAGCTTGTGGCGGTCGTTGATCTGCCATTTTTACATCTCCTTTCAGCGTAAAGTGTTGTGTCTGCTGGAAAGGGAGGCTCCAAAACTATAGGTAAATGGTTTTTAGCGTGATTGGATCAGGACGGCCGATTTTGAAGCGCTCAAGAAGTTGGGCAGGTCGGAAATCTTACTGCAAAATAGATGCCACTTCTGGAGTAGTAAAGACTTGTAAAGACGGTCGCTGTAATGCTCTCCACTTCACCCCACCTAGAGCAGAGAGGCTGATATTGTTGTAGCCAGTGTTATTAAGGATGTATTCAGGCGTGCTGTAGTCACCAGCTCTCTGATACATGCCGTGTAGGCGAAGCCCGAAGGTCTTGTAGCCCATTTCTACAGAGCCAGCACCGCTATAGCTGTGTGCATTGAGTGTCATGCCCAGGTTAGCACGACCGTTGACGGTAAACTTCTCGTGTCCAAAGGGTAGCTCAGCTTGGTTGAAGAGCACTACACCACCCATGGCACCGTAGCCATGCTTTAATAGCTTCTGCACCCTTAACCACCTCCACGACGCTTGCACCAGTATGGTCGATCTCAGGAGCGTGGTCTGAGCCCCAGCTCTGGCTCTCTAGTCGCACACCGTTATTCATCAAAAGGATACGGCTACTGTGCATACCTTGGATCACCGGTTTAGCGATCGTACCACCGGAGCTAATGCTACTCACACCTGGGACCGACTCCAGCATCTTGGCTGAGAAAGCGAGCTACTCTTCTCCAGAGTTTCGGGATCAATAGAGATGGCCTGCTGCAGCACAGAGTGTGTCTCTTTTGCGAAATGACCAGCAGCTCGTCCATCATGTTGGAATCTTCATGCATAAATAGGGTCACCATATCGCTCTTATCAAGGTCACAACCTGCTCAATTGGTTTGTAACCCACAAAGGTGATCGTCAGTTTCGTTTTACTCACAGGACTTGTGAAAACCAATTGGCAGTCGCCATCCATGCCCGTTAGGACAGGGGTTTTTGAGGTCATTGCTCCTCACTACAGCACTGATTATCGGCTCTTTGGTGCGTGCATCCAGCACTACTAGTTTTATTCTAGACTTAACCACAGGAGCTGCATCTGCTGTGGTACCACCGAGCCAGGAGACCAGTGAGAACAGTGCCATGAGGCACAAGTACCTTATTTGTTTACTCATTGCAAGAAAACATTTGGTTGTGTAATTTATTCATTTGCCCGACAAAGATACAGAATAATCGAAATATAGAAAGACCCAATAGGGTCCTAAACGTTTTGAGGATAAAGAGAAAAGGGTAGGTTTGTAATTGAAACAAAAGCACAGCTAGTGAAAGATGTCACAAACCACCCTTTTTCAATGGCAAATATAACACTATTCGCACTAAGTAATCCGACTTATGTATTTTCTAGTTGTAAGTGCAACACTTAGATAATCGAGTAGGAGGTAAACACTAAGATAGGTGCTTATCTCCTACTTTCGTGTTCACCGACCTCTCACACCACCGTACATGCGGTTCCGCATACGGCGGTTCCTATTTTGGATGCCATTCGAGATACGACTCCATTAAAGTGGCGTACCCTGCTGAGCGTAGTTTATTGTTATCTATCACCCTTGTTAAAATTGGGCTATCAGCTATTCGCTAATAACCCTTGCAGTATTACCCCATTCGTATGCTTTGTATTGATTGATACCGCATTTGATGAGGTTTGCCACTTTTTGTCTTGACTCTCTTCCAAGCCTTCCATATACACATGCGAATTCTACGTCTTAACCATTCATCAGTGTCAAGTAGGAGACGTTTCATATTGGCAGGTGATAGTAACCGACCCAACCTCTTATATATTCTTTCAGCTTTTGCTTTCTCTTGGCTATCCTCATCCATTACTGCGACTTGTCAGTTCTTTTTAGCCTTGATTTCATCTTGGCTTTGGACTTTAGGGTGTACCGTGAGTTGGCATTTGCCGTTCATTACATAAAAGGAATAGCCAAGGTATTTCACGCCTCGCACATACGACACTATGGTTTTTCCTTGATGACTTTTGAGATATAGAGCATTCTCTATAAATCGGGTTATAGACTCCTTCACTCGCATTGCAGCCCTTTTGGACTTGCAGAATATCATCGAGTCGTCGGTATAGCGAACAAAGGGGAGTCCTCTGCGTTCGAGTTCTTTGTCCAGTTCATTGAGCATAATATTACTCAACAATGGGCTTAGCGGTCCTCCTTGGGAGTTCCTTCCTCGCTCGCTTCAAACAAACCTTTGTTAATCACATCACTTCGGAGACACTTTGTGTATAAGACTGACCACTCTGCCGTCTTTTTATCGTACGGCTGAGAATTTCTATGAGTTTGCTATGGCTCACAGTGTCGAAGAAACGTTCAAGGTCAACTACATAAATGTAGCCTTCGTTGATTATCTTTTGCGCTCCTCGCAATGCGTCGTAGCAGCCTCTTCTCGGACGGAAGCCGTAGCTTGTCTTGGAGAATTGGTTCCTCATAAATAGGAGTCAGTATTTGGTTGATGGCTTGTTGCACCAAGCGGTCTACCACTGTAGGTATTCCCAATAGGCGCATCTTGCCGTTCTCTTTGGGTATTTCTACCCCTCTTGACTGAGGGTCGGACGGTATGAGCCGTCCAGCAGGGAACTCATGAGTTCATCCTTATTGGTCAAAGAGCCATGGAAGCAGCTGCTCACACGACATCTTGTCGATACCACCACATCCCTTGTTTCTCATCACTGCCTTGTAGGCTCGGTTGAGATTTGCAGGGCTAAGATTTTGCTCGAGGAGGTGTTCCTTGTCAAATGGTACTTCCACGATGTTGTCTTCACACATCCGCATGAAGGTCTGCACTCCCCCATACCATTCGGGTTCCGACCTATCTCTTTGAGGGTAGCCATTAACTTGGGATAATGTTTTCTGCATTCTGCCTTCATAAGGTATGTTTCAGTTACTATCGTTTAATATATAGGTTCAGCCCTTCATGGAGCGTTATCGAGTACTCCACTACTATGGCATCTGCTGACTTCTCACGGCAAGCTTTTACTCCGCTTCTTTCGTACAAAAAAAAACTATTTGAAGCGTCCGTGAGACCTCCTCGGATAAGAACATTATCTTTCCATCTTATACCTACTTCATTTACACCAACCGTTCGAATAGCTATCGGGCTTTTGGTTTGTTCAGCAACCTTACCCACGGTCATATGCCTTATATGAAGTTTCTGTTCGTTAGGTCAGATGTTTGCCACCCGCTTCCTTAGGATTTCACCTCGCAATGAACACCCTGGCTCTTGGCTATGTAATTCCCGCTATTAGGGCTTACTCGGGACTTCCACCCGTTAGATAATGCTCATGCCGAGCGTACTGAAAAAGAAGGGCTGGCTCCGAACAACCGGAGTCAGCCCTTCTTTTGTAGTCCGACCTCACCTAGCCTACCCCCGATAGGGAGGCAAAACGCAGCTATCTTCTAAGGCGGAAAGCGAAAAGGCCCCCAAAAAGGAGTAAAAATTAGCCCTCTGACTCCCTCCAACAGAAGGGGAAACGGCAAGAAACGAGGGAGAAAAGGGAAGAAATAAGGGGGAGAAGGCGGGGACGATTAGTCGAGAAGCGTCAACTTCACCAACTCAATACGTGTAGAGCTCGAGCGCAAGATGGTAAAGCGAAGCTTGCCGATCTCCACAACTTCACGAGTCTTGGGGATATCTCCATGATGGGCAAGGATAAGCCTCCCGCCAGCGTATTGTACTCGTCACTCTCGGGCAGGTTGAGGTGGAACTCCTCGTTGATAAGGTCAATCTCGCAGCGGGCCGAGAAGATATAGTTGCTATCGTCTATCTGACGGATCACTAGCTGCTTCTTGTCGTGCTCATCCTCAATATCTCCAAAGATCTCTTCTACGAGGTCTTCCATGGTTACGATACCGGCCATACCGCCTAGCTCATCTACCACAATGGCTACGGACTCGCTTGCGCTGCATCAGCTGCTTCATTAGCTTATGACCAAAGAGACTCTCCGGCACAAAAAGCGCCTGCTTCATGCGCTGCTGCTAATCATCCCCACGAAACATCTCCGAGGAGTGGATACTAGCCGACCACGTTGTCTATGCTGCCATCGTAGACGATTACTTTGGAGAGCCCCGTGGAGACAAAGATCCCCTCAAGGTCTCTAGCGAGGTCGCAGATCGCAAGCTACCACTTCGCTACAGGGGCACCATGCAGTCTCTGCCCGCACATCGGAGAAGCCAATCGCATTCTGAATAATCTTGACCTCCGTATTGAGTGTCCCCTGATCATCGTCGTGCAGGAGCGTATCACTGAGGTAGTGATCGAGGTCAACGGTCGTTAGGCGCCGATGCACCACGGCCTGATTCCCCACGCACACCCATGAGGCGGAGGAACCCTCGCGACAGCACCGAGCAGAAGAGGGTAATAGGCAGAAGAAGAAAATAGAAAAAGGCAGAAAGCAACGAAAAATGCCGCATCGCACTATTCGGATTCCGCTTAAATTGGGACTTGGGGAGGTACTCCCCAAATACGATAATAACAAGGGTAGATATGGGAGAATCCACCAAGACAAGGGAGCCAACCGGAGTGAATGAACTGCTCCAAATAGGGATCCAAGATGAACGACATCAAGAGACCATACATCACAAGCACAATGTTGTTGCCCACGAGTACGGTCGTAACATAGCGGTCGGGGTTGCGAAAGAGCATCTTGAGCGCCTTCGAGACGGCTCCTCCCTTCGAGAGGTCCACCTCTACCCCTAAGGCGGTCACTCGTGAGGTAGGCAATCTCCATCCCCGAAAAAGAAAGCCGAGAGGATGAGTAGAGCAATCACACCCAGCACAGAGAGCAACGAGAGAGGGGGCAAAGAGCTGGTGAGGAGTATCATTCTTCTGACTTTTTCTTCTTTTACGTCCATCTGACCAACGTTGTTGTAGAACGTGTATTGCTGGAAGTTTTGCGATGCCTCAAAGTGGCTTCCCATCAGCGATCGCCCTAGCCCTTCGATCCGCATCCGTATCTTGCGAAAAGACTCTTTTCCTTGGTTCTTATCCCAATAGAGGTGACGAGTGGTAAAACGCTCGCCCGAGAGATTAACCACCAAGACATGCCCTATGAAATCACAGCTCTTCGTTCATGTAGTAGTAGGCCGTATCGCACTTCACTTGTGCGAGCTTATTCTTCTTATCGTCGAACTTCTCGGCATAGAAACCCTTTGGGAAAACCCAACAAGGGCGCTCCCGCTTCTCGTAGATATACCACTCCAAAGCTACCATGCGGTACTGCGTTTTGCCCGAGTCTGAGATAAGTACATCTACGCTATCGGTGTACATGCTGTAGATAGAGTCGAGACTAAACTCGTGCTTCACCACCTGTGTGGTACCATCTCCTCCACAACTATAGAGGATCGGGAAAAACAAAAAGCCAAGACGCTCAGCACTCTAAGCTGAGAACGCCTGACCTGTAAACGAGGATCTGTTGGCACGACTCTAAGGGAGGACGACGTCAAAAAAAAAAGCATGATTCATGCCCGGGGGAGCATCTTCTCTCTCCCCCAGAGGCATGAACGATAATGGTTAGCGGATAACAGTGCTTTCGCCAATCCAACCGCCTACGAAGAAGCTATTACCCTTGTCTAGCTCAGGGGTGCATGAAGATGTCCGACGAGCTGGGAGATGGCGGCGATACTGACCGATAAGCGAAGCAGCCTCACCGGCTACACGTGGGTCTATAGAGCGAGCACGCTCTAGCTTATCCAATACGAGATAGAATACGCAACGTTGCTTGAGGGCGTCTCCGGGGAAGATGCTGTTGGCTGTTGCTGCATACATCTTGGCAATAAGGATAAGAGGGCTACCCATTGAGGGGTTCTCGGCCATAGCCTTTTGGCAATAAGCACGGCTCTGTGAGTACTGACGTGCATTCATACTCATCACAGCGAGTGTGTAGTAGCAGCTGGCCTTGATGTTCTTATCGCTTGTAAGCGAAATAGCTTTTGTTGAGATATTCGGTCGCTTCGGTGTTCTTATTGGCACTCATAGCCTCCTTAGCCAAACCGAGCGCTGAGGCGGCGGTAAACGATGGCGAAGAGATACTTACTAGCCTTGAAGTGAGAGGATCTTTTTCGCAATCGGCATTGCGGAACATATCAAGCATAGCCTGCAAGAAAGCGATGTTGCTCTTGTTGGCTTCTAGGTCTTTACCGTAGATCTTTACGAGCATATCGCACTTTGGCAAGTCCACTCTGTACAAAGAGCATATCAAGCTGATCTTTGAGGCTTCGTACGTACTCAATGCGTACGGTATCACCCCGTTGCTTCGGCAGCTTCTACGGCCTTTTTCCATGATATCATTACCACTCATGTAGTCATTGATATACTGCTGGTGCCAAGACTCGTTGCCGATAGCCTTGTTGAGCGAAGAGTAGACGTTGAAGTACACCACCTTAGCATCCGTCTCCCCGCCAATCTGTTCGATAACGGGCTTAGTCCAACTATAGATTTTTATCGTAGTCCACCTTTTCTTTGGGGGACAAGTTGAGGTAATCGGTAACCTTGCTAGCGGTGATCCAAATCCAAGCCATAGCGGGGATCGTCACTCAAAAGTACTTTTGCTCTATCGTCGTAGAGCTTCATCAGCTCATCTACCTTGGCAGCACGCTTGGCAGGGTCTGTCTCTTTTGTATTTGCCAGTTGAGGATTTTTACTCCAGAGATGTATATATTCTTTGAAGAGCCGGGGCACTCTGCATAGGGCCTTCTTCCAAAACTCATAGGCATCGGTATAGCTTTCTGCCTTTACATAGGAAGAGAAGAGGTTGATATTTTCGCGGCAGTGAATGCTATCTTGCCCCGATCCGAAGGGAGTACCGGAGGCTATCCCGGTTTGTGCCCAAGCTACAAGCGAAGAGGCAAAGTAGCGTAGCCGAAAAGATAATACACTTTGGTCCTTTCATAGTGTTGCTTGTTTACTATTTATTTCGTCTTGTATAATCGGTTGGTGATATAGGTAGGGGTCGTTAGTCGAGGGCGTATCTTGCGGAACCAAGCTTCGTTGAAACGCAATCCTAGCGTAATACGGAAATAATTCTCATGTACCCAACTAGTCTCTTGAGGGAAGAGATGATTATAATCGAAAGTCAGGTCCACCCAAGAGCGTCGGTCCACCATAGGGATCCCCAAACCGAATGAAACGCCCCTTCACCTGAGCCCTTATAGGCTAGATTACTGGGCAGGTGATGTAGCTATTCTCAGCGGAGAGACCAAATCTGTACTCCATTCTCTGCCAAATAGAACGTGCTACCTCACTGGGGTATAGGTTGCGCCCAAACCCTATTTGCCACTGATCACGAGCCTGATAGTGTGGTTGACCCGTGAGGGCTTTCTGCCACATATTATATTGGACATCGGCGGCGAGCAATGAGTTTATTATTCCACTGATATGCATGCCTCAAGCCAAAAAGCATTAGGCGTATGGTAAGAAGTGTTGGAGGTGATGGTATCAGCCTGTTGGGGCGTAGCGGAGGTGCTGGAAGAGAGTAGCTTCTGGACTTACCAATCTACTAGCAAGAGCCAAGGAGGGTGAGTAGGTAACCCCACGGTGAGCGAGTGCTCTTTGGCAAAAAGAGACAGCGTGCTGCATCCCGGCATCCAGCTTAAAGCCGTGCAACGAAAGAGCCCCAATGTTTGTAAGGTTGTTGGCGGTCGTTGAGTTGAAGTCCACGAGACGTCGATTCACAAGCGTGCCGAAGAGATACGAGCCATTCACCCCAAAAGAGAGGTTCTTAATCGGGTCGAAAAGAGACTCCCAAATAGACCTCTGAGATATTACCGCTCCCGATAGAGGGTGGTGTACTGCTTATTGGTTGCCCCTCGATCTCTTGAGAGGATCCAAAGCGATAGCCAACGGTAGAAAAAGGCATAAGGCCGGCGCTTACCGCCATCCAGGGAGCCACGGGGAAAAGCATGGTAGCATACTCAAAAGTTGCCCAAGAGGCGAGCATCTTTGTTACTCCCCTCCACAAACCACGAGTACCGGCACTGGCGCTGAAGTCGAAGATAAAAAGTCTGACTATCCACCGCAGCATAAGAGGCCGGATTCATCAGGATTGATAAAGCGATCGGAGCGTAAGGCAATACCGACATTCCCCATACCTCGCGATACTCCGGCAGTCTTCTGAGACAAGTCTCCGATGCCAAAACGGGAGTGGGAGACTCCGTACTATTGCTCTGTGCCCTCATCCCATCGGGGAAGGGCGAACTGAGACCAGCACTAAGAGGGCTGACATCCAACAGGAGGTGTTACTTATGTTTCTGTGCATTGTACTCTAATAATCTATCAAGCCCCCTCAAAACAAGGTCGGGCACTACAAGGTCACATTTTTTTACTTTATCGGCAAAATATGTAGCGTATCCACCCGTCAAAAATTACCTTTAGATGGAGCGTTTTTGGACTGAAGTTGGCGAATATATCCCTCAATTTTCGTAGACCACCCCCAAAGCGATCCCACCCAAAATGGCTTCGTGCGTATTGCTTCCCCATCTCAGGGCTTCGGACGTAAGCTCCACCTCAGGTAGGAGAGCCGTTGCCATATGTAGCGCACGGCTGCGAGTGCGTGGTCCGGGAGAGATATTGCCTCCGGTACTCTCCTTGCTAGAGACCCATTCGTAGGTAATAGCCGTGCCAATATCTATAACGAGCACGTCTGTATCCTTCTCGGTAAAAGCCAAGGCACCAACGGCCAGAGCAAGACGATCGGCCCCCAGCTGCGCCCTTTTCGTAATGAAAGGGCACGGAGAGGAGACTCTGTCTCGGCGTCGATTTGTAGAAAATAGTACGACTGCTCTTGCAGATAGGCAGGAGCAAATAGTTGAGGTTTCCCCCACGGATGAATAGACGGTAAATAGTCGCCCGCCCGGGGCTACTTTCGGCACAAAGGCGCCAACGTCTCGGGGTAAGTTGCTCCATAAATACCACCTCGGGAGAAAGCACCATCGTCCCTACCACAGCTACTTTTGCGTAACTGTTGCCTTTGTCTATGAGCAAATGTCGCTCGTGGGGTAGGGATGCCATAATTCTCTTATCTGCCTAAGGGTGGGGAAAAGTATCAGTGTTCGTATGGGGTATCAGTAGGCGAAGTGCGATTGACTTGCTCCTCGGCATGGTACGAAGAGCGCACCAGGGACCACTAACCCATGGGTAAACCCCTTTTGGAGAGCCACCTCTCAGGTGGTCGAACTGTGCCGGCTCAATGTAGCCTCCACGGGAATATTTTTGCGGCTCGGGCGCAAATACTGCCCGATGGTGAGGATGCTAACTGCCCATACCCAGGGCATCGTCCATCGTCTCCAAGATCTCCTCTTCGCTCTCTCCTAGCCCTAGCATAATGCCCGTTTTTGCGGGAATCCTGCTTGGCAATATGCCCTAACACCGCCAAACTGCGCTCGTAGGTAGCCACACTACGCACCGAGGGAGTAAGACGCCTTACCGTCTCTAGATTATGCGAGATGATGTTGGGGCGAGCCGAAATTACGAGATCAACCATGGCTAGATCCCCTCGAAAGTCGGGGATAAGGACCTCACACGTTACATTCGGATTAAGCTCTTGTATCGCAAGGATGGTCTCCTGCCAGTGATGCGCTCCGCCATCAGGAGGTCGTCTCTGTCTACACTTGTAATTACAGCATGCTTTAGACCCATGGTCCGCACACTCTCTGCCACAGCCCGAGGCTCGTTGGGATCGAGGGCAAGGACGCCCCGAGAGGGTATTACAAAAGCGACAACTACGTGTACAAATGTTCCCGCCAATCATAAAGGTAGCCGTACCTCGGCTCCAGCACTCTCCTTGATTGGGACACCGCCCACTGCTGCAAATGGTATGCAGGCACTGCCTTCGATCACCTTACGCGTCTCGCCATAGGGTGACGGAGCCACCTAGTTTGATGCGGAGCCACTCAGGCTTTTTGACAAAGTTGCTAGAGCATAGTTCGGGTACGAGTTGTGCCTTTTTATGATAGTGCTACTTGCTTTACAAATTCTTCTTGAGGTAGTTAACGATCCGTGAGAAAAAGATGGTAGCGAGTATTGCCGCCGTAGATGCCGTGATCGCGATCGGTGTATACAGCCATCTCAAAAGGCACGTTGCTCTGCACCAGCTTCTCGGTGAAATCCATTGTATTTTGAGGTGTACGTTGTCGTCCGCACTACCATGGATAATGAGCAGATTGCCCTTCAGCTGATCCGCCAAAGCAAGAGGCGCTCCCTTGCGATAGCCTTCGGGGATTCTCTTGCGGGGTGCGTAGGTAACGCTCTGTGTATATAGAATCGTAGAAACGCCAGTCTGTTACCGGAGCAATAGATACCCCGGCTCTTAAAGGTGCCCCTCACCACGGCAGAGTGAAAGAAGGGTCATATACCCACCAAAACTCCAGCCCCAGATGCCAATGCGAGAGGCATCAATGTAACTATATTTTGCCGAAAGCCTTGGCAGCCGCTAGCTGGTCGTCGCTCTCGAGTATACCCAAATTCATATAGGGTACACTTGCGCCATTCTCGTCCTCTAGCTCCGGTGCCTCTACCATCCACACAGGCCACGATGTAGCCCTCTTGGGCGAGAGCGAACTCCCCAATCAATCTCGAATTTATCGAGCACCTCCTGCGAGTCAGGGGCCACTATACTGCACCATCAGAGAGAGATACTGCTTGTTGGGATCGAAAATCCACAGGCTTCTGCATCCATCCATTCAGGGTTATGCCGTTTCCAATCTCAAGTTGGATAAATTCCTTCGGTAGGTATTTGTATTGAGCCAGGCGGGCCGTGAGTTCTTTGTTTTCCTCGAGCGTGCGCTGTATCTTGCCGTCTTTGCTAGAGCGGATTGTGTATTGAGGCGCTACTCTACTGCTGCTATAGACATTGAGGAAGTAGGAGAAGTCGTGACTAAAAGTAGCTTGATTAATACCAGCTCGCCTGCCAACACCATCGTTTTACCCGCAGGCGAAACCTTGAGGATACGGCGACGGATAGGAGTCTCATCTGCTGCTTGATAGTAGGCATTCCCTCCTTGTCTACACCATAGAGGGTGATAATATCCCATTTACCCTTTTGTCAATTGACGAACACGCTCTCCCGTGGTGCTATGAGCGATAGAGGTGGGCATAACCATCCGCCTCGCTCACCATCGTAAAGCCCTTGGCGTCAATAGCAAGCGTATTCACCCATTCGATTTTTACATATGCCTCATCGGTGTCTCTTAGGGTCTGCTGGCAATAAGCGTTGCAGGGTCTACCAAGAAGAGTCGGAAGTCATTTTGGTGACGATTGAGGGTGCAAACAGCCAAGGCATTGTTTATGGGAGTGAACTCGATACGAGGGATGTAGCTCTCCTTGTCGATGGGGAGAGACAGGGCGCACCACCTTCTGATCCACATTGTAGACATGCAAACGATATGGACGAATTCTTCTCTCCGGCCTTGGGGTATTTGTAGGTGTACTCTCCCGGGTAGAGACCAGTACCATAGATAGGCATACTGTAAGCCGGGCACCTCTGACTCATCGAAGCGAACGAGATGCCAAATAACCGCCATCTTGGCTCCACGAGAGCAATTTGGTGCAATAGAGCTCCTCTTCGTAGACCCAATCGGTGGCCCCATTGATTACTTCATTGCGCTTGCCATCGGTGGTTACCCTGCACCTCACTGTTGTAGTCGAACTTATGAATAAAGATATTGTTGTCTCGCACAAAAAGCCACCATGCCGCCCATCGGGGCTAAAGGTAGGGATCATCAGCTTGCCGGAGCTGAGTGGCTCAAGTTGCTTCCGACGTACGTCGTAGTGGTACGTGGTAGAGCGAGACGAACGGCGATAAATCCGCTCCATATCCGTCATGATCAAGATATGATTGCCGCAAGGAGAGATCGGGTAATCATCTATGCCTCGGGCGTCTTAAAAGTCGCCATTCTTGCTCATTGCCCCCAAGGCTAGCTGCGAAAGATCGAAAAGTGTAGCGACCTCCCGACCCGTAGCAAACTCATACTGCACAATGGCCGTGCGGGTATCATTGAGTGCCGTGTAGTAGCGACCATCCACCATAGAGCGGAACGAGCCACCGGCCCCCGGGGCGAAAAATGCCAATTGGTAATCTCCTTGAGAGAAAAGACGCTCACCCTGCTGAGCTTGTGCTCCCACCGACGAGAGCAAAAAGCAGCACCATCGCAACAAAAAAGGACGTACGGAAATACGGATATTCATTGACTTTATTCTTTTATCCACCCTTACTAAAAACTACTTCTTTCGGCGGTGCGTTGCAAGACCAAGGTCTTCTCTCCGTTGGCATTGTAGATCTCTGCCTTTTTCGCCTTTAACTTTTATCTTGGCAGATTTCTCTAGAGTTCTAAAGAGGCTTACCTCTATGCCCATACCCTCACAGCCAACGCGTGTAGAGATAATATTGGAGACCGTGAAAGTGCCTTCAGGAGTCATCTGAAGTCCCTCCGTAGCTATTGCACATCCCCATACCTCCGAGGCGCATTTCTTTTTGTATCGAATGAGAGGGTCATCACCTTTTCCCCTTCGGGTGGTCTGTGGCGCTGCCATTCATCTCTTGTACCAACCACGAACCGTTGAGGGTATCTTTTGCTTTACTTTCTTAGCGCAGCCGAAAGAGAAAATGCGGCTACTGCCATAAAAGAGACAATGGTAAAAATGATTTTTCTTTTTCATAGGAAAAGAATCTATCTAGTATGTTTTATTTCTATTTATACTCCGGGGCTAATCAATTGTAGCCTGCTCGGCTTGTACTTTTTCTTCGAGGAATACGGAGGCCTTCTCTGCAAAACTTATCGGCCTGCTCCGTGGTCAGATAACGGATGGAGCCGCCCCTTAGAAAGACGAGCATCCATATCCGTATGGCGCCCTGGGTAGTCTTGCAGCGACGTAGCCACATACTCCCCTTTGGGAAACCACCGTAATGCTGGGGTAATAAGCCTTTTGATCTTCTGACGCAACAAGGGATAATGGGTGCATGCCAAGACTATTGTGTCGATTGTCTTTATCCTTGCTGAGCAGCGCATCGAGGTGCTTACGTCACATAGTAATCGGCCCCCGGGCTATCGGCTTCTCCATTTTTCCACCAAAGGAACCCACATGGGGCAGGCCTCCTCGCTCACGATAATGTGCGGGAAAAAGCTTTGCAATCTCCATCTGATAGCTATGACTGCTGACAGTCCCCTCCGTTGCCAAGATGCCCACGCTTACTCGAGGTGATCGTATCGACAGCCTCTACCGTGGGGCGAATAATCCCCAACACCCGGCGCGAGGGATCGCTCATTTGAGGTAAATCTTGCTGCTGGATGGTACGCAACGCCTTGGCAGAGGCCAGTATTACATGCCAAGATAACCAAGAGGCAGCCCATCTCAAACAGCCGCTCTACAGCCTGCAATGTAAACTTATAGACGATTTCGAAGGAGCGACTGCCATACGGAGAGCGAGCATTGTCTCCCAGATATAGATAGTCGTACTGAGGCATTAACTTACGAATCTCTCGCAAAATGGTAAGCCCACCATAACCGGAATCAAAATACCAATTGGGAGCAATCTGTTCGTTCATTCTATTCTCTCAATCGACTCTTTCTTATGGGACAAGCCTTATTATTCGGGTGTAAAGGTACCAAATCTTCGCTATAGCCTAAAAGAACCCCTCATAGAAAACAAACAAGCTGCCCCTAGCGTGAGAGAGGCAGCTTGCCATAGAAAGAAACTCCCCAATGAGAATGGAGAGAAAATCTCAGAAACTATAACGAGCCTTGAACCCAAAACTCCGAATTATCCTGCTAGTTGGCAAAGAGACATCGTGCCCTTCCGATGCTCCCAACCAATCGTAACCCACGATAAGACGGACTTGATCGCTGGGAGAGCATAGTCCGCCGTAAAAGCGACTAAACCACCCTTACCCGTCAGGTCGATATAGGTAAAGCCCGAGCTCAAGTGTGGCGCCTAATAGCTTTTTGAGAGCTGAAAAGTCAAAAGAGAGTATTACGTTTTTGGGCAATGAGGTCGCTATACCCAAAGATATTCTCCATAGAAAACTGCGCCGAGGCGATCCAATCCTTAGGGCCGTACCAATCAACGCCAGTTAGCCGAATTGAGGGGTATTGAGCCTCGCTGCTCCCCGACTCCTTTGTATGAAAAGTGCTTATCGATGTGGAATGCGGCCTTCCACGCAAGACAAATTCCCCAATAGGCACAGCCACTCGCCTCCCACAATCCCATGCGATAGTAATGCGGCACGACTTCTACCTCCGTTGGGGAGAGGAATTGCCGCGTGATTACGGGCATTTTATTCCATGTATGCAGGGCGGCGAGCAGAAGTCTACCCCGGAAGGGTGGCACTCAAGCGCAAGCCATACTCCATATTAGCCAGTTTAAGTGCAGGTGTACTGCCCTTGTCATTCAGGTAACGGTAAGGGTTTGGGTCCTTCGCCTGAGCAAAGATATTCCACGGTTGGAGCGATCTGTGGGGTTTATACCCTCAAAAGTAGGAACGAAAATGCCCTCTGCCTCGAAATGTCTCATTTGAAAAGCGATAGACGTAGGGCGTTTACCGGCATACGCACATCGTCATAATCTTGTGCTAAGAACTCCGTCAGATCCAACGGAGAGACGAGGTCGGTAATGCGCACGCCATCTGCTGCACCCAAATAACGAACTGTCGTCCGGCACGTATTCCCCAGTGCTCCCCTCGATGCTCGAAGAAAGCCTCTCGCAAACGGATCCCCGTCTCACTAGGGGCGAACGGCGTTGTAGACGGCATTGATCGAAACCTCTACGAGCGACTGCCCAAAGCGTTTCTCAAACTCACCCCGCACTCGGGTACGTGAGGTCATAAAATCGAAGGGCGAGCTACTGCGCACGGCATGGTACGTCTCCACATTCCCCTTTACGTCGAAGGCGGGAGGGATGTATCCTCTTCGTTTTTGCCCATGAGAGGCAGAGAGCGGTTAAACGCTGCCCCCATAAGGAGGGACAGCGCACTCTCACAAATCGTTTCATAGCGATCCTTTCTCTAGCGAAGTCACACTAAACTTGCCTTCGGCTAGGGGTGTTAAACTTACTATTCTTAAACTCTAGAATAGTTTTATGCTCTGTCTGTACGTTGGTCATCTGCATTTTTGAGGAGTCCAAAAGCCATCTATTTTGTGAATATCGGAGATCTCAAGTTTACGATGCAGTCGCCCTGTTCGGTCGTAATACTCCCACAACTACGGGGATATTGCAATCTTGGCGAATCCAAGCAACTTTCTTACTAAAGACATCCCGACTATCTTTGGAGGTAGACTCGAGCTTCCAGCACTTGTGCCCATCGATCGTCTCCTCGCCCAGATACTTGTGCGTATCTTCATCTACATTGCGGCTCCCCCATATCGTCGTAGGTAAAGTCGCTTTCCCATAAAGTAGTCTTTTTGGCCGAAGAACCACTGATGCGTCGGGTTTTTCTTCGCTGGCAGGAGGTAGAGCCACTTGTCGTCATCCTTCCTATTTTCGTCGTAATCCCAGGTGAGGAAGCCCGTCCCTTTCACATCACCCGGGTAAAGGAAAAAACATGATCGTTTTACGGTCTTTCTTCCCTTTCCTACGTCAATGGAGTAGGAGATAAGTTTGCGTTCTCTCCACTCACCACGCTTATTGATCAGCTTCATGGTCATCTCCGACTGACGTGTATCTCCATCGGGTCTATCTTTCACCTTTTGGGCTATCTCACGCCCGGTTTGTGCCAGGGCACTACTTACGGCAAGCATTGCAGCAATGCCTAGTATTGCTATTCTTTTCATACTATATCGGTATTATATTTTCACTCTCGAATTAGTTTCTTCTCCATTACTTGAGCCTCTTTTCGCCTCCTCTTTCCCAAAGATTTTTGAAGCGGCGGAAAAGGAGCGGCGTAATACACAAGTCCAGCAAGAAGAGCCGTTAGCATCCCGGCAACCGATAAGATCCCCATATGGACAAACATCATACCCTCGGAGATACAATAGGGCGGCAAAGTTACTAGAAATAATCACACTCGTAAGAACGATGGGCGTACCTACGATGCGGAAGGTCTTGAGGATGGCTGAGCGATAATTGCGCTGGCGGTCGAACTCCAAATGCCCATGATTGATAAAAGTGAATGGTATCGTCCACGGCAAGCCCTAGGATCATAGGCATGATGGTAGCTGTCATCATATCCAACGGATAATTGAGGAAGCCCATCAAGCCCCCACGGCAAGAGCCGGCATGATATTCGGGATCAAGCCAGAGCCCTACACGCACGCTACCAAATACCACCATCATCAGCACTCCAATGATCAGCAGCGAGAGCAGGAATGAGACGATCTGCCCACGCACCACATACTGCATCATTACCGAGAACTGCGGCATCGTCCCCACGGGAGTAACCTTGGCATTAGGTGTAAACGGCTAGCACCGAGACCAATTCATTCATTTCTCGCTCAATCTCTGCCGAGTTATAGTTGACCATCTCCACGCAAGCGCAAGAATCGGTAGTCATAGTCCATCCAGTTCTCGGCCTCTGCTGCCTCCCGCATTCTCATAGAGGAGCAATTGCTGAGCAATCTCATCCGAGGTCTCAGGCAAACGATAGTAGGCGGGATTATCCGCATGAAGCGTCTGATTAAGGTCTTTGAGGATATTAAGAACCGAAGTCGTGCGCTTGGTGAGCACGTACCCATCCGCAAGGCGTGCAAGAGAGTCGAGGGCCCGAAGAGACTGAGGCGTCTTGGCTTGCCCCTCTTCCGGGAACTCTATCATTATATCATACGAATAGATGGAGCTAATTCGCTCTCAGCCACTTCGAGTATATCCTGTATGTACTGGATGCGTCGCCCTGTGTGCGCTCACATCAAAGGCCAGCTCTACCTTGGTAAAGCCATACACCACTAACTGCGGTAACCGCAAAAAGATAATCCAAACCAATCTCTCGTGCTGCAATACACCACTACCAAAGCGCTCCAACTTACGATCCAACCAATGCTGACCCTCTTCACTCGCATGCTCTTTGGGCTGTTTATCCTTACCCAAACTCAAGAGTGTGGGCATCACCATAATCGTAATGAAAGAAGGCAGAAGACACTCGAAGCCGTGGCAATGCCCACAAAGTGCATAGGTGCCATGGGAATCGCAAGAAAAGAAAGAAGTGCCACAAGGGTGGTAAGCGCACTAAAAAGGATGGGCCATCCGGTCTCGCTAATCGTCTCAATGGCCGCTTGTTTCCGTTTGCCATGAAGACGCATCTGCCTACGGAAGTAGGAGTGTATATGGATGTTGTACGCCACCGAGACAGCAAAAGCCAATAGCATAGGTACTAGCATCATACCACTATCGATACTCAAATGCAAATATCCCGTGAGACCATACGCCATAATGATGGCAGAGAAAGCCGTTATTACCGGTACAATCACACCCCGAATCGAACGAGTAGCCAATGCCAAAACAAGGATGGCAAGGACTACGGCCAACCCCATTACAAGCGGTAGCTCATGATCTATCCAATCCATTTTCCGCTCAGTAGGTAGGGGCATCCCGGCCCCCTTTGGGATGAAGCGAAGCATATTCGGGCTTGGTTATGATATGCCGCAACTCTTCCCCGTTGCCTTCTCTGCACCCCCTGTCTCTGGGAAGGGGTTAATTTCAATAAAGATCCACGAGAGACGACCATCCTGCGATACAAGACGATGCGCAATGTTGGGCTTGAGAAATGCCCTGCGCCGCACCTCGGCTAATCCGGCCCGGATCGCCGGGGATCTCCTCAGGCACAATCTGCTCAAGGGTCATCCCTCTTCGTTCCCCTCCATAAACTCAATATCTGTAAGAGGTGATCTTATCGGCATAGGTAATACTATCCATCATCTCATTGGAGAGCCGGCGGATAAGTTCTAACTTTTCTTTGGTGAATATATTGTCGCACTCGAGGGCACGGCAGCGTAATTATCATTACCAAACACCTCCTTAAACTCCTTTGTTTGTAGGAGCATCGGGTCATCCTCTAGGAAATAATCCTCCCACGAAGTCTTGACATTGAGCATTCGCATCCCATTGGCCCCCACTGCCAGCAACAGCACAAAGGCGCCTAATACCCACCAGCGATGGCGGATAATCCCAGTCCCCTCACGGAAAAACCATCGATTGATTCGTTCTACGTTTATCATTTTTATCTCTTCAACTTGTCGTTTTCCCCTTTTCCGATCGGGAGTGATCGCTATATGAAGGGTCCTTCTAGCCTAATCTTATCCTATCGCTATCCGAATCCCTCTTTAACTATTGGCAAAAGGTAGAATAGACAAATAGCGTTTACAATCCCACTTTTGAGGATTTTTCACTCTACCTCTCACATAAGAGTATCATAGTCTACTATCTGTCAAACGCTTATAGCGATCTAACAAAACAGCAAACGATGAGGGGTTTGTAGAAGTGACCGGAAGAGGACTGCTGTACCATAGGGGAAGCATTACATATCCAAGCGGGATAGAGCCAGCAACGCAGAAAGGATGATTCTAAAATATAAAAGCCTTGGGCTGCACAAAGGCAACTCAAGGCTCACAAGAGAGGGCAGCTTGACTTTACTCGCGCATACACGCCAAAACTCTCCTACCACGAAGATAGAAAAAACTAATTGATCTATAAGCCCATAGAGTTAGATAGGGAACAAAAGGCCTTAAACTCCAAATGTATTCCATCGGGTATTATTCTTTTTATAGGTTCAAGCAGCATCACTAGCTCAGACTCAGCAATATCACACTTGTCAAAAAGAGAACGCATACACCGAAGTTTGCTTGTGTTATCCAAAGATGTCAACAAGTATTTCTGCGGTGCAATCTCTGTCAATCTCTTGCATTGACTTCTTTTGCTAGACTTTTTGGGCAGAGTAGAAGAAGGCCTCTTTATCATAGAGTGTATCTACAATGTCAGTGTATTTTTGTTCCACGGTCTTAACGACTTGTAGAGCATATTTTTCCATGTATTTTTCCTCATATTCTTCCCAAAAGACGGAACCCTTTTTAGTTTTTCTGTTTGTGGGGAAAATGTTTCTTCATCTAAAGAGACCTCGTCAATAGGCTTGGGTAGTGGTTTTGAATGCCATTGCCGGCAATGGATAAAGACGCAAAAAGATATCCACCATTTCTTTGCAGCGATTCTGTAACTCTATTTCTGTCCATTTTATCACAAGATGTTACACTCCTCGTTAAACGATACTTAGAGTCTCCATATCCTGGGCATATTTCATTTCCTATAGTGTTACCATCACGCTTTGTAGCCAAAATAGCTTATTGCTCAGTTTGCTATTGAACCCTGTCAATGTCAGGTTGGCAAATGTGTGAAGGTATTTCTCTTGTATCTCTTGAAAGTTGTCCCCAAGCATTGCTTTCCACTCTTTAGTGAGTGTCTGTGGCATAATATGTTCAATGGTGGCATCCTTATTTTTCATCTCGGTAGCTACATCATTGTATTCACCAGGTATAGCGTTCTCTAGCCTCTCAAAGAGAAAAATCTGGAATGGCTTTTGGCATATGATAGGCATCACGTATCTTTATCGATTCCTCAAACTGTACATCTCTTGGCAACTGATAGTTACCATCACGTCGCATAATGTGGTAAGCCAATATCTCTGAATAAGAATTCTTAAGTTCAACATTAGCAGAAGCGTACTCATCCATACTTTTTCAGCACATCCTTATGCAGGGCGCAAAACACCTGCGTAAGTGCATTACCAGGCATATTGCATACAATACGTCTTGCCAAATAGTTTTCTACCAAGTCAATCACTTTGTACACTTCTTCGTCCGGAAGTGCATGGGTAGAGACATACTTCAAAAATTGAATGAAGAATACATTGGCCACATCTGTTTCGATATTGCAGATATGACGCATCTTCTCCGAAAGCTTAGGAGTAGAGTTTTGGCTTCGGTTATCTGTTGATAGTACCCGCATACTCCAGCATTTCTACCAACTCCGTCTTACGCTCACGCCCTTCCATATATTTTTTTCCATTCGGAGTATATGTTAGACTCACGAACGGGACGTTGTAGCTGCCGCTTTATGGTGAGATAGTCACGCAAGAATCTTGTCGGCTGATTCTCAGTCTTATACTCAATCTTCTGCCAATAATCGTTGAAACAAACTTGTTGCTCTTCGGGCGTCAATGACATCAAAAATATAGTTGCGTATTTTTGTCGGCTTCAGTAAGAGCCAATCCGGTAGAATTCAAGCTCTCAAAAGATGAGTTGCGCGTCATCATCTTTCCCCCAATTCTATTGATATGATTTGCAATCGCTTAACAGCGTCAAGCATTTGGTCGAAAGAAAGGGTCTGTGAGTTTTCTTTTAGTTTCTCATAGAAATAGCGGTAATTGCGAGTTACTTTAGAATTCTCTTCTAAGCCATCTTCGCCTCTAAAAGATCTTATCATAGGCAATTCGGTCGTTTTTCGATTGGGAGTAACTTTATTTTCCGCTCCGAATTGAGAATTCTACTTTTAAGAATGTCTCAGCCTCTTTCATTCTTGACTCGTCCGTAATTTCAAGAACTCCGTCTCTCACAGCCCTTATTCCTGCCAGTAGCAGTAGCGAAATAGTGGTCAAACGTTGTTGCCCATCAATGACCAATCTATTGTACATGCTGTCTGTAGAAGAGGTAACTATCGAACCAAAAAAATGTGTAGATCTATTGGAGGAACTCAACTTCAGCAAATCCCCAAACAATTGTTCACAGTTCTCTATTTTGCCAATCATAGTTGCGCTGATATACAGGTATTACAAATCGGATTTGTAGTCCTATAAATTGATATAACAATCTTGACGTTCCCTCCATAATTCGTTGTCCTATTACTAAACCAAGCCCAATACATTTGGGCAGACTT
>BNJS01003119.1_pt1:0-175000 | contig 254171 bp, 358 predicted proteins | sample 8540461 | NCBI WGS metagenome assembly BNJS01 (sample SAMD00202454, study PRJDB9452) | human saliva metagenome | isolation source: human saliva | place: Japan | reverse complement strand
GCGGTTACGCTCTTCAGGTACTCCCAACTTCCATGGCTTGACGGGCGGTGTGTACAAGGCCCGGGAACGTATTCACCGCGCCATGGCTGATGCGCGATTACTAGCGAATCCAGCTTCACGGAGTCGAGTTGCAGACTCCGATCCGAACTGGGACAGGGGTTTGGAGATCCGCTTCATGTCACCATGTCGCTTCCCTTTGTCCCTGCCATTGTAACACGTGTGCGCCCCGGATGTAAGGGGCCGTGCTGATTTGACGTCATCCGCCCCTTCCTCTCGTCTTACGACGGCTGTCTCGATAGAGTCCTCAGCTTAACCTGTTAGTAACTATCGACGCGGGTTGCGCTCGTTATGGCACTTAAGCCGACACCTCACGGCACGAGCTGACGACAACCATGCAGCACCTACTTAGATGTCCCGAAGGAAAGCAAACTCTCATCTGCCGCCATCTAAATTTCAATCCCGGGTAAGGTTCCTCGCGTATCATCGAATTAAACCACATGTTCCTCCGCTTGTGCGGGCCCCCGTCAATTCCTTTGAGTTTCACCGTTGCCAGCGTACTCCCCAGGTGGAATACTTATCGCTTTCGCTTAGACTCTTACTGTATATCGCAAAAATCTAGTATTCATCGTTTACTGCGTGGACTACCAGGGTATCTAATCCTGTTTGATCCCCACGCTTTCGTGCTTCAGTGTCAGACGGAGCCTGGTACGCTGCCTTCGCAATCGGCGTTCTGTGTGATATCTATGCATTTCACCGCTACACCACACATTCCGCATACCTCGTCTCCTCTAGCATATCAGTTTCAACGGCAAGACTACAGTTGAGCTGCAGCTTTTCACCACTGACTTAATACGCCACCTACGCACCCTTTAAACCCAATAATTCCGGATAACGCTCGTATCCTCCGTATTACCGCGGCTGCTGGCACGGAGTTAGCCGATACTTATTCGTAGAGTACATGCATCTCAGCTACACGTAGCTGCCATTATTCCTCTACAAAAGAAGTTTACAATCCATAGAACCGTCTTCCTTCACGCGACTTGGCTGGTTCAGGCTCTCGCCCATTGACCAATATTCCTCACTGCTGCCTCCCGTAGGAGTCTGGTCCGTGTCTCAGTACCAGTGTGGGGGGTCAACCTCTCAGTCCCCCTACCCATCGTTGCCTTGGTAAGCCGTTACCTTACCAACGAGCTAATGGGACGCATGCCCATCTGTAATCAATAAATCTTTCCATCATCAACCATGCGGTTAACGATGAATATAGGGTATTAGTCCGACTTTCACCGGGTTATTCCCTAATTACAGGCAGGTTGCATACGCGTTACGCACCCGTGCGCCGGTCGCCATCTATCTTAGCAAGCTAAAATAATGCTGCCCCTCGACTTGCATGTGTTAAGCCTATCGCTAGCGTTCATCACTGAGCCAGGATCAAACTCTCCATTGTTATTTTTTTGTTTTGTTATAATCCTTCTTTGTGACTCCTTGGATGTCCTTGTCCTTATTATTGGTAGCACCTATATCAGAGTTCTCTTTAGATCGGGTCGCCTTTTAAAACGTTCAATCTTACCTCGTATTCGTTCCCACGCACTCATTCCTTGTTGCCAAGAAATTCGTGGCGTGCACTACACAATTTGTTATATATCAAGCTTCTCAAAGATCTCGTTATCTCGCCCCTCCTCCCGCGATCCTGCCCTAAAGAGCCGAATCCATTCGTGAAGCGAACGTGACTGCAAAAGGTACAAAAATTATTTTGACTTCTGCAACACTTTGAGGAAAAATCTCTTTCACCCTCATCGCAACCAAGCCTTATTTTAGCGGAAGCTCACTGCCCCTTGCCTCGTTTTGCGTTTGCAAAGGTAATACTTTTTATTCCGACCTGACCAAATTTATCCCCAATCTTATTGTGTTAAGAAATGTTGCCCAACCATATCTCAGCAACTTACAAAAGAAATTTTCTTGCCACAACGTGGATGAAGAGTAAATTTTGAGGGGTTCTACTTCTTCACGAAGCGCACAGCGACCATTTTGGCGATTGCTGTTTTCTTCTCCAGCCCACAATTCCATCTCCAAAATGGCCTTGCGATCTGTCACCTCCAGAGGACAGGCCACCACCTTTAGAACGCAATTCATCGGAGTCGGGCGTAGATAATCCACTTCAAGTGCGCCGTAACAAAGCGATCCAAGGTCTCACGACTTAGAGGGATCTGATGCGCTGCCAGATAAAAACCCGGCCGCCGAAGCTGTACCATGACAATCGAAAAGCATGGCAATAAACCCTCCATACAGATTCGAGGGCACCCCTCCCGTGTAAACATCCGGCGGCGTTGTGGTGCAAACAGCAGAAGCCCCATCGGGAGCCATGTAACTACGGAGATGCAACCCCGAAGGATGCGCCTGCCCACACCCCCAACAGTGACTAAACTCATGGGGCGTAATACTCTTGGATTGATAATGATTGCGTCATATAGTACTATATATAATAGGTGTACGATTATTTACAACGGATAAACTTCGCCTGCTGGGTGACGGTCACATCAGAAGGCTAGCCCCTTCTCCCGAAGGATGAGATGCGATCGCTCAGAAAGCGTAACCGAATAGGTCTTATCCACCTTCCACTCCGCCTGAGCATCGTGACTCAGAGCACCTTGATACTCTCGGCAACAAACTTCTCAGCATGCACCTTGCTACGCCCCGACAGGGAGCAATCCACCCGATCCGCCAGACCGGAAAAAGTACGCCACCCCAGAGCCCGCCATAGAGAGATTCGTCTCCGACGTAAGGGCATCATACTTTAACCGACCATTCCCCACCGTCTGAACGGAAAGGGTCTTTGAACGGAAACGCCCAGAGCTCTTAAACTCACCGGAAAGCCGAATAGAGGCCACTTCGCCCTCCACCTGCAAGCCTTTGAGGCGAGAAGAGTGCTGTACGAGCGTAAATGATCTACCTCATTCACCCCACAGAGCCGTGAGCGAACTATCACTCAATAGCGTAATAGAGGGAGGAAAGGAACCGACAAATACAATGTAACCCTCCGCGGGAGCTCGGTCAACAAACCATCGGGAGAAAGGTAAACACGAAGCAACCCCTCATGAAGGGTATAGTTAACCTCATCGAAAATGGCAGAATGCCCTTCCATCACGAGCCCTTCAGACAAACCAAAACTCAGCTCCACATCGAAGCCCGAACCGACCTCAAGGGATTGAATGGGTGCCGACAAGTCAATCGTGCGCTTTTCAAGAGCAACCTGCCGCCTGCGGTGCATCCAACCCAAAAGACCACCACCCAAAGTCGCGAGTCCGACCCCTACTGCCGCCCAGATAGTAGGCGCACTTTTTCTTTGCCGTATGCCCTCCAAGGGAATCTTTTTCGAATCTAGCGAATCCATAATCTATCACTCTAGAGTGCCTCAAAGCACGTTAATTTAGGATTCAAAAGTACTTCTTTTTGGGCGAATAACGCATCCTGCTCCCTCTAACGAAGGCAGACTCTCCGCCCCTCTAGGGCCTGTGGGATTATCCGCTGGTAGGCAAGGCGAGGGCTCCATCCGGCAGAAAAAATTGTACCACACGGAACAAAGCCCAAAGAGAGAAAGAGGTGCTGCATCACAAGGTTTTGTGCATGGGTATCCACACGCAGATTGCAAAGAGCGCTGTGAGCACCAATCAAAAACAAAAACGAGCGATCCTCTCTCGCCCCGAAGAGGCCAAGCGATGTATCACTCCGTAGGGCTCCTCATTGAGCCACGCTCCCTCTATTATAATATAGGTAGGGTCCTCCCCCTACAAAAACGAAGGTGGCAACAATCTCATCACTCTGATCGACAACCACTAACTAACGCCTCGAGCTATATCCTCTCGAAGCAGGGCGGAGGAGGGATAGCCCGAGTCGCCCCACTGATGCGGATTACCCAACGATGCCATGTAGGCACGTGCTCGCTCATAGATAGCCAGCATGCAAGAAAGATCCGACTCGAGGGAATGACGCACTGAAAGGGACATCCGAAAAACAACTAGCCAATAACAGATGCAAAGGTAGGCTAATTCTCGACAGAAATACAGCTGATTTTTCAGAAAAATATCACCCAGTATTCCCCCATGATTCTAGCCGGGAAACATTTTTATTGCTGCCCTAAAACGGAAAAAGAACAGGGCAGCGTTTTTCCTCCGTTTCACAGCCCTTTCTCGCCGATCTTTACTAGGCAAAATGCCCTGACAGAATCCAACGAGGAAGAAAAGTTGTAATCCGTTGGCAGTAAAGCGAGAAAGAATCGCCAACCCGGCAAGAGAGAAGCGACCATACAAGCCTCGCCACTATTGCCACTCCCCCACAAAAAGAGTACCTTTTGCTCTGTGATAATGAAAACTAGTTTTGCGTATCCAGTATGACAAGAGAACCCAACGAGCAAGTAGAAGCCATCCGCAAGGACCTTCGCTACCTTCAGCTTTTGTCCAATAGTTTCCCGACATCAGCCGAGGCTTCCACCGAGATTATCAATCTCGAAGCCATCCTCAACCTGCCCAAGGGGCACAGAGCATTTCCTCGCCGATGTACACGGAGAATACGAAGCATTCAACCACGTGCTCAAGAATGCCCTCGGGGAGTATCCTACGCAAAGTACGCGAACTATTTGGACACCAACTGCAGGAGCGCGAGATGGCAGAATTGGCCACTCTTATATACTATCCTGCGGAGAAGCTAGAGCGCTGCAAGAAGGAGCTATCCAACCTCGATGAGTGGTATCGCCTTACCTTGATACGCTTAGTAAAGGTGTGCCGCAAGATGGGAGAGAAATACACTCGCTCTAAGGTACGCAAGTCCCTCCCCCAGAAGTATAGCTACATCATACAAGAGCTATTACACGAAGATGGGATTAACCCCAACAAAAAGTGCCTACATCGCTAGTATCTTCGACACCATCATAGCCACAAACTGTGCCGACGACTTTATCATAGCCATCAGCACCACCATCAAGCGTCTTGCCATCGATAGGCTCCACCTCGTAGGGGATATATTTGATAGAGGCCCCGGTGCTCAGCATATCATGGACACCGTAATGCACTACCATAATGTGGACGTGCAATGGGGTAACCACGACATGCTTTTGGATGGGAGCAGCGGCCGGCAACCTGGCTTGTATGGCCAATGTAATCCGTATTGCCCTACGGTATGCCAACCTCGACACCATTGAGGATGGCTACAACATCAACCTTCTCCCCTGGCTCGCTTTGCCATGGACACTTATGCGGACGACCCTTGCGACTGCTTCAAACCCAAGATGGGAGATTCCGACGCAAGCTACGACGAGAAGAGTGTCTACCTCATCAGCCAAATGCACAAGGCTATTGCCGTAATTCAGTTTTAAGCTGGAGCACGCTCTGATCGCAGCGCATCCCGAGTATAAGATGGAGGATCGCGACCTCTTTGATAAGATCAACTGGGAAGAGGGATCGCTCGATCTTACCCATACAGCCCCCAATGGAGGTTATGGTCATCACCCGATGCTGGATATGAACTTCCCCACGGTGAACCCGACAACCCCTTCGAACTAACCCCTGAAGAGGCCTCTGTAGTAGAGCAATTGAGACTCTTTTGCCCACAGTATCAAGCTACACGAGCATATTCGCACCCTCTACAAAAATCGGGAGCATGTACCTCGTATGCAATGGCAACCTACTCTACCACGCCTCAATGCCCCTCGACAAAGAGGGTATGCTCAAAGAGGTACACGTGGGCAGTGGTACCTACAAGGGTAAAGCCCTACTGCAGAAAAATCGATACGGTAGTACGTGACGCCTACCAAGCCCCGGAGCAGTGACCGCAAACAAAAATCGGTGGACTATATGTGGTACCTGTGGTGTGGACCCGACTCTCCCCTCTTCGATAAGAGTGCCATGACTACCTTCGAACGTTACTTTATCAAGGATAAGGATACCCACAAAGAGCACAAAGGCTACTACTATAAGTACCGTGATGATGCTCAGGCCATCACACGCATTCTTGCAGACTTTGGCTTAGAAGGTCCCTGATTGCCACGTTATCAATGGGCACGTACCGTCAAGGCCGTAAAGGGAGAAAAGCCCCTTATGGCAGGGTGGGAAGCTCCTTGTAATCGATGGCGGATTCAGCCGCGCCTACCAGTCGAGCACCGGTATTGCAGGATACACCCTCACGTTCAACTCTAGAGGCTTGCAGCTTGTACAGCACGAGCCATTTAGCAGCAAACGTGAAGCGATTGAGAACCTTGACGACATCAGAAGTGTTACTGTAGTGACGGAGTCTACCTCGCACCGAATACTCGTTGCAGACACGGATATGGGCAAGGTGCTTCGTGAGACAGGTCAACAATCTCAAGCAACTCCTTGAGGCTTACCAATTGGGGCTGATCAAGGAACGCGAGTCCAAGTAAAATAGAAAACAGACAGAGTACAAACTAGCACTTCCTTATTGATGCGTCAAAAAAATAAGAAAGATCCTATGGGATTGTATTCGGCTCTTTTTGGGCTTTTGTCTTGCTGCTATTCCTACTTATATGGTTTGGCATCATTGGCTACATGCCCCTGTAGAGCAATTACAGAATCCCATAGATAAATATGCATCGCAGCTGATCTCGGCAGACGGTGTCACCCTAGGGTCTTATGCCCGTAACGGCAATAACCGCATATATTCGTCGTACCAAGAGCTATCGCCCGACCTGGTGCGAGCTCTGATAGCGGTAGAAGACATTCGCTTCGAAGACCACTCCGGGATTGATGCCCGAGGCTTGCTCCGTGCTATTGTTAAGCGCGGGATACTAAGACAAAAAGGCAGCGGTGGTGGTAGTACCATCACGCAGCAGCTTGCCAAGCAGCTCTACTCCCCAAGGCAGACAACGTAATCGAGCGACTTCTACAAAAGCCTATCGAATGGGTTATTGCCGTCAAACTAGAGCGTTACTACACCAAAGAGGAGATCATCTGCATGTATCTCAATCAGTTCGACTTCCCTCTACAATGCAGTGGGTATTCGCTCGGCAGCAGAGACCTATTTTTAGCAAAAAGCCCAGCGAGCTCAACCCTACAGGAGAGTGCCATGCTGGTGGGGATGTAAGAACCCGGCGGTCTTCAACCCCATCCTTCACAACGACAAGGACTGGGCATTAGAGCGCCGGAATGTAGTGCTCAAACAGATGGCCAAAGCGGGCTTCCCTCACAGAGGCCGAAGCCGACTCTGTAGCAGCCCTCCCTCTTGTAACACGCTTCCACAAAGCGCAGCACAACGAGGGTCTCGCTCCTACTTCCGAGAGTTCATCCGACTGATACCACGGCCCAAAAAGCCGGACAAAGAGCACTCACAACGAGTGGTCCATAGGACAGTACGTTGCCGACAGCACTGCTTGGGAAAACGACCTCTACGGATGGTGCGAAAAAGACCCAAAAGGCAAACGGCAAGAACTACGACCTCTATGCAGACGGGCTGAAAATCTATTGTACCATAGATAGCCGCATGCAACGCTATGCCGAAGATGCCATTCGCGAGCACCTAGGCGGCTTCTTGCAACCCGCCTTTGACCAAGAGAAAAAGGGCTCTAAGTCAGCCCCCTATTCTTCACGAGTTTCTGCAGCCGACCGGGAGGCGATGATCCCTACGCGCCATGAAGCAGTCCGATCGTTGGTACCAAATGAAGCAAGAGGGAGCTAGTGACAAAGAGATACTCTGCAGCCTTCGATCAGAAGAGAAAGATGCAGGTTTGGTCTTGGGATGGCATGATAGATAAGACCATGTCTCCCCGCGACTCGATCCTCTACTATAAGGGGCTATTGCGCTCCGCCTTTATGGCAATGAACCCCTCGAATGGGCATGTACTTGCCTATGTGGGTGGCATTGACTTCCGCACCTTCAAGTACGATATGGTCAATCGGGGCGCAGGCAGGTCGGTTCGACCATCAAACCCTTCCTCTACTCGCTCTTGATGTCAGAAGGGATGTCTCCCTGCGACATGGTACTCCACAACCCCGTAACTCTCTACGACGGCAATGGACGTGCCTGACGCCCCGAAGCGGAGGTGCCCGCCGCCAAGGAGAAATGGTCTCAATCCGTTGGGGTTTGCAAAACCTCCAATTGGGTTACGGCTTATCTCATGGGGCAAACCTCGCCCGTTACCTTCGTACGTCTACTCAAATCGTACGGCATTACGGGCCATATTGACCCGGTAGTGTCGCTGGCCGCAGGTACTCCCGACGTTTGTCTTGCCGAGATGGTAAGTGCCTATACCACATTTGTATCGCAAGGGATACGTGTGAGCCCGCCTCTACGTTACCCGCATCGAAGACCAATTTGGTAATACAATTGAAAGCTTTGCCCCCGCATGACCGAGGTTCTCAACGAAGAGACCTCCCTAAAAGATGCTGGATATGCTGCAAGCTGTAGTGAATGGCGGTACCGGTGGGCGCCTAAGAAGCCGCTACGGCCTGGAGCTGCCACTCGGTGGTAAGACAGGGACAACGCAAAAACAATAGCGACAGCTGGTTTATAGGATTCTCTCCCGAGATCGTAGCCGGGTGCTGGGTAGGTGGCGAAGACCGCTCTATCCACTTCAACTCCACCTCCATCGGACAAGGAGCTGCTGCTGCGCTTCCTATCTTTGCCAAGTTCATCAAGAAGGTCTATAGCGATAGGACTATAGGTTACTCCCGCGACAAGAAGTTCAACATCCCCCAAGGCTATAATCCATGCGGCTCTGCCGGTGGCGGCAACGAAGGCGAAGCCGGCTGGTGGGATGGCGAAGGTGGCGACACCGATACAGAAGGTGCCGGCAACACCTCATCCCAGAGTGGTACCCGAGAAGGGACCTCTCCGCCCTCCAACCAATCCCAACGAAATTAAGAAGACAAAAGATTATAAGAATACGCTAAACTAACAAAGAAGCACAGATGGAAAAACGAGTTTATTCCTTTGGTGATGGTAAGGCCGAGGGACGTGCTGACATGAGGAATCTGCTTGGTGGTAAAGGTGCCAACCTCGCAGAGATGAACCTAATCGGGGTACCTGTTCCTCCAGGTTTTACAATTACCACTGACGTATGTAGCGAATACTACTCAATTGGTGGAGAAGAGGTACGCAACCTCCTCAACGATGAAGTAAAGTCTGCAATCAAAGGGTATCGAAACCCTTATGAGTCATAACTTTGGTGATCCCTCAAACCCATTGCTCGTCTCGGTTCGTTCCGGTGCACGTGCGTCTATGCCCGGGATGATGGACACCATCCTCAACCTTGGTCTCAATGACGAAGTAGTAGCCGGACTCAGCAAAAAGACCGGCAACGAGCGTTTCGCTTGGGACTCTTACCGCCGTTTCGTACAGATGTACGGCGACGTGGTACTTTGGCATGAAGCCCTGCCGAAAAGACCGAACAGGATCCTTTCGAAGCCATTATTGAGCAGGTAAAAGAAGAAGCCGGAGTAAAACTCGACAACGAACTCTCGGTAGAAAACCTCAAAGACCTCGTAGTTCGCTTCAAAAAAGCGGTATACGAGCGTACCGGTAAGGACTTCCCGCAGACCCCTATGAGCAGCTATGGGGTGCCATTATGGCGGTATTCAACTCATGGATGAACGAGCGCGCAATCCTCTACCGCAAGATGGAGGAATCCCTGCTGAGTGGGGAACCGCTGTAACCGTACAAGCTATGGTATTCGGGAACATGGGCAATACCTCAGCTACGGGGGTATGCTTCTCTCGCGATGCCGGTAACGGAGAAAACCTCTTCAACGGAGAGTACCTTATCAATGCACAAGGAGAAGACGTAGTAGCCGGTATCCGTACTCCTCAACAAATCACCAAGATTGGTTCACAACGCTGGGCAGAACGCGGTGGCATTAGCGAAGCAGATCGTGCCGCTAAGTACCCCTCTATGGAGGAATGCATGCCCGAGATTTATGCCGAGCTCAACGCCATCCAACAAAAGCTAGAAGACCACTACTCCGATATGCAGGGATATGGAGTTTACCGTACAAGAAGGCAAACTCTGGCTCCTCCAAACACGTAATGGTAAGCGCACCGGTAGCGCTATGGTTAAGATTGCTTGTGACCTACTCCGCGAAGGTAAGATCACAGAAGAGCAAGCCATCATGCGTATCGAACCCAACAAACTCGATGAGCTACTCCACCCCGTATTCGACAAGGAAGCGCTAAAGAAGGCCCAACTTCTTACGAAGGGACTCCCTGCATCTCCCGGTGCTGCAGCAGGGGCAAATCGTATTCTTTGCCGATGACGCTGCCGCTTGGAACGCAGAAGGCAAGAAAGTAATCATCGTACGCCAAGAGACTTCTCCCGAAGACCTCGAAGGTATGACAGCCTCTCAAGGTATCCTCACCACACGTGGGGGTATGACCTCTCACGCTGCCGTAGTGGCTCGTGGTATGGGTAAGTGCTGTATCACCGGTGCCGGCGAAATGATGGTAAACATGGTAGAGCGCACACTTACTATCGGTAAGACCGTTCTCCACGAAGGCGATAAGATCTCTATCAATGGTAGTACGGGTGAAGTATTCCTCGGCGAAGTAGCTACGGTTGCTGCCGAAATGGACGACGACTTCCGCACCTTGATGACGCTTGCCGATAAGCACGCACGCCTCAAGTTCGCACCAATGCAGATACTCCTCGCGACGCTGCAACGGCTCGCAACTTTGGTGCCGTAGGCATCGGTCTCTGCCGTACAGAGCACATGTTCTTCGAAGCAGAAAAAGATCAAAGCCATGCGTGAGATGATCCTCTCCGAAGACGAAGAAGGACGTGTAAAAGCCCTCGAAAAGATCTTGCCTTACCAGCGTAAAGACTTTTTATGAGATCTTCAAAAGTAATGCAAGGCTTGCCCGTAACGGTACGTCTTCTCGACCCCCTCTCCATGAGTTTGTTCCCCACGATGTAAAGCAACAGAAGGAGATGGCAGAAGCTATGGGTATCGATCTCGCTACCCTCACAGCTCGCATCGAAAAGCTCAACGAGCAAAACCCAATGCTCAGGGCACCGTGGTTGCCGTCTCGGTAATACCTTCCCCGAAAGTACTCGCATGCAGACGCGTGCCATCCTCGGGGCTTCGCTGCCAACCCAGAAGGAGGGTATTGAAACTCATCCCGAGATCATGGGTACCTCTCGTTGGTATCCTCTACGAGTTCAAGCAACAAGAGGAAGTAATCCGCGCTACAGCAGAAAAGGTATTTGAAGAAGAGGGTGTACGCCTCGACTTTAAGGTAGGTACGATGATTGAGATCCCTCGTGCGGCTCTCACCGCAGACCGCATCGCCTCGTCCGCTGAGTTCTTCTCGTTTTGGTACTAACGACCTTGCGCAGATGACCTTCGGGTACTCTCGCGACGATATCGCCAGCTTCTTGCCTCACTACCTCGAGCAGAAGATCCTAAAGGTTGACCCTTCAAGTACTCGACCAGAAGGGTGTGGGACAACTCATCAGCATGGCAACAGAGCGTGGTCGTGCCATCCGTCCCGACCTCAAAGTGGGTATCTGCGGCGAGCATGGTGGTGAACCCTCGTCCGTTAAGTTCTGCCACCGTGTAGGGGCTCAACTACGTATCTTGCTCACCCTTCCGTGTGCCCATCGCACGCGTAGCTGCTGCACAAGCTGCTATCGAAGAGCGCAAGTAATCTAGCGAACTAGATACAATCCCAATAAAGGGATGCACGAGAGATGAAAAATCTTTTGGGTATCCCTTTTTTATTTACCAGTGAGAAAAACTTGGGAACGTGGCCTATAAGTCCTAAGAAACCAGCCTCCACCCTCAGAAAAACCACCCGGACTTACACGTTATCGGAAGCCGAAGACGAGCACCCTCACACCCATACGCATTCGACTCCACCCCACCTCACACGAATAAGGATAGTTTGTTTGGGACTATAGCTGTGCGATAAGGAGTTATCGGTTAGGATAATAGAAAGGGCTGGCTTCTCTTTAAGGAGAAGTCAGCCCTTTTGCCAAGCCCTTAGGAAGTTTTTCTTCAAGGGCGGATATGGGTTACCAGCCTTTGTTGTAGCCGTAGCGGAAGTCGAGCTCTTTGCGCAGTAGGTCTCGCACTTCGTTCTCCGAAGATGAGAACGAGAAGATATCGCTCATCTTTATGCAATTCTCGATATCAAGCACTTTGACTAGCAAGGACACGAGCGACCACCAATCTAGAGCTATCGAAGGTGGGCACGGAGCAGAGGTCTTTGAATTGCTGAGCCGTCACCCCGGCATCGATAGGATAGAGTGCCATCACCTTTTCCACATCCGACTTGAAATTGGCCCTCTTGAGCTCTTCTCGCAACGCCTGATAGGGTCTGCTGAGCGATGGGACGCAACCGATATCCTTTGGGTTGGTCACAAAGGGGTAGTCTCTATTGGGGTGACCATAATCGTCTCTATCACCCGGTAAACGTTGTCTCGAGAGATATACCTCTCGGCATCAATGTACTCTGTACCATAGCCCGAGAAGTAAAAATTGCGGTCGTATATAACTCGCTGCCTTGGGCGGAGTCGCTCCAGGGCCATCTCTATTCGCACTCGATAGTTCCCCTAGGCAAAGCCACATAGCAACTATAGGTAGGGTTGCAAACCTGAGTATTGTCTACGTAAACAACGATAGGGACACTCCTTGCTTCGACAGAGATCCCCGCGAGACTTTGTGCAGAAAGCGTTGTTGCCAAAGCGAATGTAAGCAACAAGGATAGGAAGAGAGAATAACGTTTCATAGAGGGTTCGTTTTATTCATACTTTTCTCAAAGGTAAAACATTCTCCCAAAAAACTGTCCTCCCTCCGCAGCGCACGCAATGAAATAAAAGGAGAGCCCCGATGGATGCCTTCTTATAAAGGAGGGATTATCCCCCAAGAAAGGAGCACAACACAGCACTGAGAAACAACACAAGGCAGCACAACGCGGCACATTTTGGGCGAGGCTATTGCAAGAGGCAAAATCTCCTTTACCTTTGCAATGCAATCCACGAGAGAGGGCACTCTCTAGCACCAGTGGGAATAAGAGCAACAAGCGACTCTAGAGAAGGCTCCCCCTACCTACATTCTATTTTGTGTGGGAGAGGTGAGATCAAGAGGCTTTGACAAAAAGGATGCCGGCTTACCCTATCAAAGACTCATTCTTTAGTACTACGCCCTACTCCAGGCCCCAGGCCCCTCCACGAGGAGAGCAAATACATTTTATTAACTATTTATTCCGACAAAAGTTATGTCTGTAAATTATCGTGTGGTCCGTCAGACCCTTTAACTTCGACAAAGCGAATCCCAAAGAGGTTGTTGTCGCCCAAACCGAACCGCGTGCCACTACCGGCCTCGAAGATCTTATCACACTCATCGGTCAAATCTCTGCCATCTCCCGAGGCGACGTACTCAGCGTTATCAGTACGCTCACACGCCTCATTGCCGACGAACTGGCCAAGGGCAACATCGTCGAAATAGGAGAATTGGGGCGCCTTCGCTTCAACATGCGTAGTAAGGCCGCCAAGAGCGTCAAGGAGTTTACGCACAACAATATTCTCACCCCTACACTGCACTTCTTGCCCGGTATGCTGCTCAAAGATGCACGCCGCCGCATCCGCTTCACCCTTGCTGACGAAAAGGGGAAAAACTGCAGAGGGTAAAGGGAAACCCGTAACGCCTCCCAATAGCGGTAGTGGTAGCGGCACCTCCTCAAGTGGCGAAGGGAACGAATAAACTCTAACCTTACTCTAGTCAGCTCTAACTAAGAGGGGGCAAAGGTCAGCTCCTCCCACGCAAAGGGACTCCACTTTTGCCCCCAACCTTTTATTCTCGCCCCTTCTCTCACAAAGCAATACACAAAAGCGCCTACGAGAGGAGAGCTCTAACTTTATAAAAACGACAATACGTATGAATGTACAATATATTATAGTGCATTGCTCTGCACACGCATCGATCACCCCTACAAGGTGGAGCAGTTGGAACGCGATCACCGAGCTCAGGGGTATGCGCTCTGCCGGTTATCATTTCTACATTCCGAGGGATGGTATTATCATTCCCCTCCGCCCCTCAACGTGGTGGGGGCGCACGCCCGAGGTTATAACCGCAAAAGCATTGGGGTATGCTACGAAGGCGGATTGCTCAGCGACGGCACTCCCCAGTGACACCTGCACCCTAGAGCAGCGAGGCGCCCTGGTAGTACTCCCTAAGGATGCTGCGCAGATGCTTCCCCCAAAGCCCACATTGTAGGGACATCGAGATCTCAGCCCCGACCTCAATGGAGATGGCAAGATTTCGCCCAACGAATGGACTAAGTTATGCCCTTGTTTCGACGCGAAGGAGGCGTATGCTCTGCTATGAACCGACTCTCTTTCCAGCTTTGGTATGCCGCCATCACTACCCCTGCTGGGTGTGGTATTGCTCTTCTGTTCGTTTTATGCACCTCCCGAAGGGGAGATCTCGCCCTAGCGTAATGGTAGCCTTTGGTGAGATCTGCACCTTTGCCGGAGCCTTGATGGGATTGGATTATAAATGGCGCAATCGAGACCCTAAAGAGTAGGGCGACAAAGACCCCATTTTATACACGAGACGACCCTTCCATGCCCTCTATATAGGGTGTAGAAGGGTCTCTATCTATCCTCGAAAACGCCCCATTTCGTCCGCATAATATACTTACGAAAAAGGGGGAACAAAGCTCCCAAATATTACTACCTTTGCCTCGGAACTCTCGCCAAGGCGAGCTCCGAAGAGGAGACGAGATTTATAGACGCCATACCTCCTCTTCGGGCAAGGCTGTAACCTAGCCTAAGGCTCTCACAGGGAGGCAGAGGCCCACTCCGATTATATAAAGAGGTGATCTTTTTCTCTCTGAGAGAGACATCCACCCCAAGACCTCCCTACCCCTGATGGGGCAACCCCGATGGGAGAGAGGCCACAACAAGCCATTTATTTATCACTCTTCTGCCCGCAATCCACGCCAAGGATATGGGAAAAGAAAGAAGAGTACGTGTATATATTTTATTATCTATTTATGATGAATTGGAAGATCGGGAAACCGAACAAACAAGAGGAACTATGCTACAGCATAGAAGCTCGCCCCTATGCCACCCAAGAGGTGGCCCTCAAATGGTTTAGCATCGAAGGCAACATCACCAGCAACCCCAAGCAGAATGCTGTGCGCAATATGCGCAACTACATCAAAAAGACATTGCGACCTGCAAGAAGCCCTTGCCCAAGAGGGTATCAGCTCCTATATGCGCAGCCTGTCTCCCGTATTGGTACAGATCATTGTGACTCATCGCTCCAAAAATGAAAGTAATCATAAGCCCAATCGGTTTGGAGCATAGTTAGATTCGCCTTCACAAGGGGTAGGGAGGGCACTCTCATTGGCAAGAAATTGCTACCTTTGTACATGGAGTATCCCTCTAACAAATTAAAAGAGATTCGAAGTAATAAAAAGCAATGACAGACGATTCGTTACCGCCGCAAACTTCAGACGATAAGTCGCACATAGGCATCCAGTGCAGCGACCCTATAAGGCGAGAGAGCGTCTATCATGCTATGTGCGCTCGCCTCATTATAGACAGGAGGAGAACTGAGGCTATCCCAAGCGAAAGCCCACCTGCAGAAGCGCCCTCCCCCGGCAAAGAATCTATAATTAGGGCTCCGAGCCTGCCTAATGTCCTGCCCTATAAGAGCGGCAAAAGTGGCATTTATTCTTATCGTCTACGCACTTACGACAAAAACGTGCATCCCTCTTACGAAAAGACTATGCGTAGATACTTTTACCCCGAAAAAGGCTTTTGTTGAGACCGACACCCTACATGAGGGTTGCTGGATGAAAGTGGTAAGCCCCACAACAGAAGACCTCGACTTCTTGACCAACGACCTGAAATCCCTGAGTCGTTTATCGCCGATATTGCCGACGCCGACGAGCGTCCTCGTACGGAAGAAGAAGAGGGCTGGAACCTAACTATTGTGCGTATCCCCATCGTGGCGTCCGACTCTGCCACGCCCCTATACCACTATCCCCATCGGTATTATTTACTCCCCGAGCGGCACATTATGGTAACAGTATGCTACCATCGCACGCAGTTAATGCCCGACTTTATCGGGCACAACCGACACAAAAGATTGTGGTAATGAGCGAGACCGATTTCATCTTCCGCCTCGTACACAGCTCGGCCGTGTGGTTCCTAAAGTACCTCAAGCAGATAAGTTCGCTTATCATGGAAGCGGAAGAAGCCCTCGAGAGCAGCATTCGCAACGAAGACTCTTGCAGCTCATGAAGCTCCAAAAAGTGCCTCGTATACTTTAGCACCTCCATCCGAGGCAACGAAGCCGTTATCAACAAGTTACAAGGAAGCCGCCGCAGCATCGGATACGACGAAGACCTCGCAGAAGACGTAAGTATTGAGCTTAAGCAGGCTTACAATACGGTGACTATCCATGCCGAAATCCTAACGGGTACGATGGATGCCTTCGCCAGCGTTATCTCCAACAATGTGAATACGATCATGAAGCGAATGACCAGCGTTTCCATTCTACTCATGCTCCCCACCCTCATTGCCAGCCTATATGGGATGAACGTGCCCAGTGGGCTCGAGCAATCACCCGTCGCATTTTGGGGGTTGGTAGTTATTGCCGTTGTTATCTCAGTAGGCGCCTTCTTCCTACTCAAACGCATCAAAATGGTTCTAAGACAATAACAGAAAACGAATACGTATATATATGATCACGATCAACGACCTCTGCATCCAATTTGGCAAACGCATCCCTATTTCAAGATGTCAATCTCAAGTTCACCCCGGCAATTGCTATGGTATCATTGGAGCCAATGGAGCAGGGAAGTCTACTCTACTTCGTGCTATTAGTGGGCAAATAGACCCTACTCGTGGCAGCATTTCTTTGGGACCCGGCGAGCGCCTCAGCGTACTTAGTCAGGACCACTTTGCCTTTGATGAGTTTACCGTCCTCAATACCGTTTTGATGGGGCACAGCACCCTATGGGACGTGATGGAGGAGAAAAATGCCATCTATGCCAGGAGGATTTTTCCGACGAAGACGGCAATCGCGTGGCAGAATTGGAAGAGCAATTCCTAATCTAGACGGTTGGAATGCCGAGAGTGACGCCGCAGCTCTTCTCAGCGGACTTGGTATCAAAGAGGATCTCCACTACCAGCTCATGAAGGACATCAGCGGTAAGCAAAAAGTGCGTGTGCTACTCGCCCGAGCCCTCTTTGGTAAACCCGACAACCTTTTGCTGGACGAACCTACCAACGACCTCGACCTCGATACCGTAGGATGGCTCGAAGATTATCTTGCGGAAACGGAGAGCACCGTACTCGTTGTAAGCCACGACCGTCACTTCCTCGACGCCGTTTCCACCCACCATCGACATCGACTTTGGTAAGGTGCGCCAGTTTGCCGGGAACTACTCCTTCTGGTACGAGTCTAGCCAATTGGCCCTCCGCCAGCAGCAACAGCAGAATAAAAAGAACGAGGAGAAGCGCAAGGAACTCGAAGAATTCATCCGCCGCTTTAGTGCCAACGTGGCCAGAGCAAGCAGACAACCAGTCGTAAAAAGATGCTCGAGAAGCTCAACGTGGATGAGATTGTGGCCTCCTCTCGCCGCTACCCCGGCATTATATTCCAACCCGAGCGCGAGCCGGGCAATCGCATTCTAGAGGTCAAGGGGCTAACCGCAAGCATCGAAGGGCAAATCCTTTTCCAAGACCTCAACTTCAATGTGGAGCAGGGGCGATAAGATCGTTTTTCATCAGCCGCGACCCTCGCGCCATGACGGCTCTTTTTGAGATTATCAACGACAATCGCAAAGCCGACTCGGGTACATCTCGAATGGGGGCAGACCATTACCAAGGCCTATCTCCCTCTGGATAATACCAACTTCTTCAATACCGACATGAACTTGATAGAGTGGCTCGGGCAGTTCGCTCAGGACACCAACGACGTCTATATCAAGGGATTCCTCAGGGCGTATGCTCTTCAGTGGAGAGGAAGTGAATAAGAGCGCTTCGGTACTCTCCGGGGAGAAAAGATGCGTTGTATGATCTCCAAAATGATGCTTCCCCGGGAGCTAACGTGCTCGTGCTAGATACCCCACCAACCACCTTGACCTAGAGTCCATCCAAGCGTTCAACAATACGCTTATCGGATTCAAGGGGAATGTCCTCTTCAGCAGCCACGACCACGAGTTTATTCGCACCGTTGCCAATCGTGTAATTGAGTTGGGACCCAAGGGGAGCATTGACAAAATCATCAATTACGACGACTATATCAGCGACACCTCGCTACTCGAGCGTCGTGAGGCTATCTATTAATCATCAAGAATGCCATATCCCTATGAAAAGAACTATCCTCAGTCTCCTCGCGGCCGTTTCGCTTTGCCATACCCGCATATGCAGCAGGCTATAGCGATGGAAATCCAACCCAACAGACTTCTCAATCCTCTATGATGACTCCGGAAATGCTCCTTACTATGGCTCGGATAGGAGGCTTCTCTCTCCCCCCAACGGCAAACAAGTTGTGTACAGCGTGAGCCTACCAAGCATCCAAGACAATAAGGCTAAGACGCAACTTTTCCTCGTCAATAGCGATGGCTCGGGGGCGTAAAGCTCTTACCGATGGCACGCACACAGCCGTCTCTCCTCGCTGGATCGAAGACGGGAAGCGCATCGCCTATCTTACGGTCATTGAAGGCGAAATGCAACTTGTCAGCATCCTGCCCGATGGCACCGACCAGCGTCAAGTAACCCGCATCCCCGGGGGAATCACCGGATACCTCTACAGCCAAGACGGCAAGCAACTCGTATATACGGCCGACATCAAGCTCCCCAACGAAGCGAAAGATCGCAATCCCGACCTCGATAAAAATCTCGGGACGTGTCATTACCGATCTTATGTACAAGCATTGGGATGAGTGGGTAGAAACCGCTCCCCATACCTTCGTTGCCTCTCTCGCTCAGCAGCCCATCACACAAGGCAAGGATCTCCTAGAAGGCGAACTATTCGAGGGCTCCCATGAAGCCCCACAGCGACGAGAGCGACATCGCCATCACCCCGACGGCAAGGGTATTGCCTACGCCAGTCGCAAAAAAACGGGACTAGAATACAGTCTCTCTACCAACTCAGATATTTATTACTACGACCTCACAACCGGCACTACCACCAACCTAACCGAGGGCATGATGGGCTACGATACCCACCCCACGTTCTCCCCTGATGGTAAGTACATGGCATGGCGTAGCATGGAGCGCGATGGGTACAGAGTCGGATCTGATCCGCCTTTTTCCTCCTCGATAGAACCACGGGCGAGAAGACCTACCTCACCGAAGGTTTTGAGTACAACGTAGAGCAACCCACCTGGAGCCCGGACGGAAAAAGCATCTACTTTATTGCTGTGTAGAAGCCGAGTCGCACCTATACGAACTCACGCTCAAGAACAGAAAAATACGCCGTATCACCCAAGGGCAGATGGATTATGTAGGCTTCGACCCTACAAGGCACGACGCTCGTTGCAGCACGCCAATCCATGCTAGCCCCCACCGACCTCTACCGTGTCGACCTCAAGAAGGGCACGGCTACGGCTATCACAAAAGAGAACGAATCGACCCTCGCTCAGCTGGGAGACGTTCGTTGCAAAAGCGCTGGATGAATACCACCAATGGCGAGAAGATGCTCGTTTGGGTACTCTATCCCGCCAACTTTGATGCCTCAAAAAAATATCCCTCCATCCTATATTGCCAAGGAGGGCCACAGAGCACAATCAGCCAATTCTGGTCCTATCGTTGGAATCCTCGCATCATGGCAGAGAACGGATATATCGTAATTCTCCCCAACCGTCACGGTGTACCCGGCTTCGGTAAGGCCTGGAACGAGCAGATTAGTGGCGACTACGGCGGTCAGAACATGCGCGACTACCTAACAGCTGCCGACGAAATGAAGAAGGAGCCCTACATAGATCCCAACGGGATGGGCTGTGTGGGCGCCAGCTACGGAGGCTTCTCGGTATATTGGCTTGCAGGTCATCACGAAAAGCGTTTCAACTGCTTCATCGCCCACGCCGGCATCTTCAATTTGGAAGCTCAGTACCTCGAAACGGAGGAGAAATGGTTTGCCAATTGGGATATGGGAGGTGCTCCTTGGGAAAAAGTCCAACGCAACCGCTCAACGCACCTTCGCCACTTCGCCTCACCTCTTCGTAGATAAATGGGATACCCCCATACTTATCATTCACGGAGAGCGAGACTACCGCATCTTGGCATCACAGGGGGATGATGGCTTTTGACGCAGCTCGTATGCATGGCGTTCCCACCGAGATGTTGCTCTACCCCGACGAGAATCACTGGGTACTCCAGCCCCAGAATTCGGTACTCTGGCAACGTACCTTCTTCCGTTGGCTAGACCGCTGGCTCAAGAAATAATCCCTTATAAACGTATACATATGGGGCGTACCAAGATCCTATGCTTGGTATGTGCCCCATTTTTTTATTCCTATGATCAAGAATATCATCTTCGACTTTGGAGGCGTTCTTGTCGATCTCGATAGAGACGAAGCCGCCAAACGTTTTTAACCCTAGGCATACACGATATAGAAGACTCACTTGATCCCTACCTACAACGAGGGGTTTTTCTAGAACTTGAGCGGGGTACTTACTCAGCCTCTCGCTTCGAGGAGCTCCTAAACGAGCAGTACCACTCTCCTCACACATCAGCAGGTAAGCTGGGCTGTACAAGGGTTTATCAAGGAGGTCCCTCTCTATAAGTACGACTACCTCCGTGAGTTGCGCAAGAAGTACTACCTCAGGGTCCTCAGCAATACCAACCCCTACATACTCGAAAACGGTAGAGGGCTCCCGGTTTCCTTCCCAATGGAGGCTCGCTACCCCAAATGGTAGATCATATCTATGCCTCTTGCCGCATGGGACTTCTCAAACCAAGCCTCGAGATATATCAAAAGATGCTATCCGAGGGAAAAATGAAAGCCCGAAGAGACGCTTTTCCTAGACGATGGCACGGCCAACGTAGAGGCTGCTGAGGCGCTTGGCATCCATCTCTACTCGTAAAAATGCCGAAGATTGGCACGATGCCCTGCAGAGAAGCTTCACCGCCCATAAGGAGCAATTTACAACTCTCTAAGGATCAGACAAATAACAAAACAAACCAAAAATTTTCGCTCTACGAGAGCAAGAATTGTTGCGGATCAAAAAGTTTGTAGTAACTTTTGCATCGTATTTGCTGGAGTTACCCACTAGAGGGAGTCGTCCGGCGATTTTGTGTATCCGCACTTGCGTGAGAATATAGAACAAAAGAATAGTATTAATAATTAAGAAGACAATGAAAAAGGTATTTGGTATCATCGCTCTTTCTATGGCTCTTTTTGCCTGCGGTGGCAACAAAAAACGAAGAAACAGCTGACACAACTGTAGCTGTTGTAGAAGAAGTAGTAGTTCCTACTCTTCAAATGGGTGAATGGAAGGCTGGTGAAGTATCTCTTACCCTCAACGAAGATGCGTCTTTCATCTTTGTTGAAGGTGAAAAGAAAACTGAAGGTACTTACGCTTTCAACCCCGAAACAATGGAACTCACTCTTACTCCTAAAGAAGGTGAACCTATGGTTTTGAAGCTTACAGAAGCTGGTCTCGAAATGGCTGCTGCTGAAGAAGGTGCTGCTCCTATTGTATTCGTAGCTCCTGCTCCTGTAGTAGAAGCTCCCGCTGCTGAAGAAGCTCCTGCAAAATAAGAAAGGAATCTAATCACCCTCTGTCTCTCCACTCTGAGAGAGTTAGGAAAAGATAAACTTTAAGGGACCGCTGCTCCTCTCTCGAGGGGTGGCGATCTCTTTTCTAGGGAAAGGCGAGAGACTCCAAGCCCTCTCTTGAGATGGAGGCAGGGAGGCAAGAGCCACCCCCACAAGAGGAATAACACACCACACAAGCCCCAACAGAGACAATCACACAAGGTAGAAGGGATCAGACCCATACCCCGCTCGGCTCCAACCGGCAAGCGCAACAGGGGGCTCCTCCAAGGCCTTGCATCGTACCCCTAAGGTGTACAATATCTAATCCATATTTCGTACTTTTGCAGCAGAAATAAAAGATAAGGGGCATAGGGAACGCCCGGACTATCGCCTCAGCTCCCAAGAGAGGGGCTGATCTCGACAATAAGAAAAAAGAAGGAAGCCCATTCCCAAAAAGCCGAGATGTACGCTGGTGGTCTATATGCGTTAGACACCATCCGTAAACATCGCGAGGTAAACCAAGAAGGGGCTCTATACTAAAGTGATAATTTTTAATAATTCAACATTATGATGAAGAAAATGATGGGCATTGTTGCCCTCTCTATGATGCTTTTTGCCTGCGGTGGCAACAAGAACGAAGAAAACAACGGACACAACTGCAACTGTTGTAGAAGAAGTAGCAGCTCCCGAACTCCAAATGGGCGAATACAAGGCTACATTCCCTATGGCAGACAAGGGTACTGCTGAAGAAGCTACTCTCGTAATCAAAGAAGGCAACCTCTGCGACTACAAGACTTCTACAGAAGACCTCAAAGACGTACCTATACCTTCGCTGAAGGCAAGCTCACTTTTGCTGACAAGGCTTTCAAGTAGAAAACGGTATGATCTACATCCTCGATCAAGATGGAAAGCGTGCTAACGTAGAAGGTTCTCAAGAATACATCTTCATGCTTGTTCCTGCCGAAGCTCCCGCTGAAGCACCCGCAGAAGCTGCTCCTGCAAAAGTAAGAAACCCAACAAATATCCCCTAGTCATCTAGCGGGATAGAAGGTAAGCTGATCGCTGCGCCCTTTCTCTATTAGGGCGTGGCGATCTTCTTTTATGAGGGAGCCTCTGGGTCCTTCGAGGCCGAACGAACTAGAAACAGATCATTCTCTTCAGATCTCTTTTATCTCTCCACTTTCCCTCGGGGCCCGAAGGGATCAGGGCACAGCCTCCGAGGCAAGAGAAAGAGACAGCGGAGAGAGCACTCCTTTTCGGGCAAAAATCCGCCCCGATCTTAGCCAAAAACACCCGGACACTTCGGCCAAAAACTTTTTCGTTTCTGCCCTACTCCTCCCCAAATCTCAGCCATCCTCCTACACCACACCCATACAAATCAGGGAGAAAAGAAGCCACAACAATGCCCTCCTCTGCTGCAACTCGCCCCTCTTGCTCCCTCGGTAGAAGTTCTTACCTTATAGACAAATACAAACAGCACTATAGTAAATAAAAACTTGACGAAAGTCAAGTACAAACGCAAGAGCGATAGACATTGTAAAAACTAAACGCAGAGGAAGAGCAGTCCGTGAAGCGAATAGATGATTTACGAGCTGATATTGACGAAATCGCAAAGGAGTTGGAGGCATGAAAGATATTCATAAGTTTGAGAATAAGCAGGTACGTTCTCATTGGGACGCCGAACAAGAGAAGTGGTACTTCTCTATTGTAGATGTAGTGTCTATTCTTACGGACCAATCGGATTATCAAGCAGCAAGGAATTATTGGAAAGTACTGAAACACAGACTAAAAAGGAAGGAAATGAAACGGTTAGCAAATTGTAACCAGTTGAAGATGCTGACGGCTGACGGCAAGATGCGTCTGACCGATGTGGCTGACACAGAACAACTTCTCCGCTTGATACAATCTGTACCAAGCCCCAAGGCTGAGCCTTTCAAACAATGGTTGGCAAAGGTAGGAAGTGAACGCTTAGACCAGATACAAGACCACTGAGCTTAGCATCCAACAAGCCCCCTCTCACTCCCCATCCTCCCCAGAACGATTCCTCCCTCTGCGACCACTTCTGCCCTCGGTAGAAATTCTTACCTTTATAAACAGAATGAACAGACAAATCAATTAGAAACGGAGGAAAAGCGTTGAACTCACAGCCCGGTATAAACTCCTTCAGTTCCGAATGAGGGTTATTCGGGCACGGTAGATATGGCTCGTTTAGGTACTTATCGAGATCTATTCACTAAAAGGATCAACCTTAAAGAAACCCGAAAAATTTCTAACGCCCATTTATACAGAGTCATTTATCTCAGCAACAATATATTTGGGAGAGTATTGAATTAAATCAGAATTAAGAACCAAGCATAATAATGACAAATACAAGGCAAAGAAGTATTGCAGACTACTATTTGGAAGATTGCCAACGAGGTACGCGGTACTGTGGATGGCTGGGATTTCAAACAGTTTGTCTTAGGCACGCTTTTTCTATCGTTTCATTAGTGAGAATTTCACCCACTTCATGGAGGCTGGGGAGGAGGGCGTAAAATTATGCCCAATTGCCCGATAATATAATTACCCCGGAACTAAAAGACGATACTACCAAGGCCAAAGGATATTTCATTTACCCAAGTCAATTGTTTGTCAATGTTGCTAAGGAGGCTAACAGCAATCCCAATCTAAACACGGATTTAGATGCAATTTTTCAATGCGATAGAAAGTTCTGCAAACGGCTATGCGTCAGAGCATGATCTTAAAGGGCTTTTTGACGACTTTGACACCACCAGCACCCGACTGGGAAATACCGTTGAAGAGAAAAACAAACGATTGGCAGCCGTTATCAAGGGAGTGGAAAGTTTGGACTTCGGCAACTTTGAGGATAATGAGATTGACCTTTTTGGAGATGCCTACGAGTTTCTAATTTCCAACTATGCTGCTAATGCCGGTAAGTCAGGGGGTGAGTTCTTCACCCCTCAGACGAGTTTCAAGCTGATTGCACGGCTTGCCATGTTAGGGCAATCCTCGGTCAATAAGATCTACGACCCTGCCTGCGGCTCTGGTTCTTTGCTGCTGCAAGCCAAGAACAATTTGATGAACATCTGATTGAGGAAGGATTTTTGGACAGGAAATTAATCATACAACCCTATAACTTGGCGCGTATGAACATGTTTCTGCACAACATCAATTACGACAAGTTTGACATTGCCCTGGGCGATACGCTGCTCCAGCCTCAGTATGGTAATGAAAAGCCTTTCGATGCCATTGTCTCCAATCCTCCTTATTCGGTAAACTGGGTGGGTAGCGAAGACCCTACGCTAATCAATGATGACCGTTTTGCTCCTGCTGGCGTGCTAGCTCCCAAGTCGAAAGCGGATTTTTGCTTTTGTACTTCATGCGCTCAGTTACCTTTCTGCTCGTGGGCGTGCTGCTATAGTCTGTTTCCCCGGCATCTTCTATCGTGGTGGAGCCGAGCAGAAGATAAGGAAGTATTTGGTGGACAATAACTTTGTAGAAACGGTTATATCCCTACCTCCCAACCTGTTTTATGGCACAACCATTGCCGTGAATATCCTTGTTCTCTCAAAGCATAAATCTGATACGCAGACACAGTTCATCGAGGCCAGTGGCGAGGGTTTCTTCAAGAAAGAAACCAATAACAATGTGCTACTACCCGAGCATATTGACCGCATTGTGGAGATTTTTGGCGATAAGGAAGAGGTGCAATATGTTGCCACATCGGTGGATAACAGCGTTATTGCCGAGAACGATTATGATCTCTCCGTTAACAAGTATGTGGAGTCGGAGGATAAGCGAGAGGTAATCGACATCGTGAAACTCAATGCAGAGGTGGCGCAGACTGTAAAACGAATAGATGTGCTACGTGCGGATATTGATAGTATTATAAAGGAGCTGGAGGCATGAAAGAGGAAAACAATAATCGAGTTATCATTCTACAAAAGTACAGACGGAAAGTCGGAGATTGCCGTACAGTTTGAAGGCGAAATGGTGTGGCTGACTCAGCAGCAAATGGCGGAACTCTTTAAGACCACAAAACAAAACGTGAACCTTCACATCCGCAACATCTGACAATGAAGGAGAACTCTCCCCAGAGGCAACTGTCAAGGAATCCTTGACAGTTCAGACGGAGGGAGGTAGAGAGGTGCACCGTCAATTGATGTATTACAATTTAGATGTGATTATTTCCGTAGGCTATCGCATAGCAGTCATCGCCACTCATTTCCGCCAGTGGGCTACGCAAAGGCTACGGGAGATATCGTCAAGGGCTTTGTCATCGACGACGACGAGGCTAAAAACCTGGTGGAGGCGGCTACTGGAAAGAACTGCTGGATAGGATTCGAGACATCCGATCCAGCGAGAAAGTGATGTACCGCCAGGTGCTTGATTTATATGCCACCGCCATCGACTATAACCCCAAGAGTTTGGAAAGCATCGAGTTCTTCAAGATTGTACAAAACAAACTTCACTATGCAGCTCATGGTCACACTGCAAGTGAAACGATTTACTTTTCGAGTGACAGCACAAGCCCTTTGCAGGACTCACTAATTTCAAAGGAAGGAACCCACACAAGCAGAAATGATGATTGCCAAAAACTATTTGGAAGAAAACGAACTCAAGGTTCTCAACAATTTAGTTGCAGCCTACTTTGATTTGGCAGAACTCAATGCCACAGAAGAGCGCGAAATGAGAATGGAGGACTATATAAGGGAACTGACAGCATCCTTAGCAGCACGGGACGCAAACTTCTTTGGCAACGCCGGGCGTATATCGAACCAACAAGCCAAAGAGAAAGCCTTTGGAAGAATACAAAAATACCAAGCCAAGACTTTGAGTGTAGAGAAAGACTATCTCAAGTCAATAGCACAGCTGAGAAGCAAGCGAAATCAGCAAATAGGAAGAAAGGCAATGGACAACAATAAAGAGTTATGTAAGCCTCCCTTTATCGAACGGCTACTGGATGGAGCTGAGGTGGAGTGGAAAACGCTAGGGAAGTGGCAGAATTGAAGCGTGGAACTTCTATAACCAAAAAGACTTCTGACGGAAGGAAAAATACCCTCTGTTATTGCTGAGTGGACAACAACCTGCATATTATGTAGATACATTTAATCGAGATGTAGAACTATTACGGTTGCAGGTTCTGGTGCTTATGCTGGTTTCGTAATGTTTTGGAATGAACCTATCTTCGTAAGTGACGCTTTTTCTATTAAAGCAGACGAAGCGAAAAATACTGCCTCGTTATATCTATCATTTCTTACTTTAATATTCAAAAGAAGATACATGACTTGAAAGCTGGTAGCGGAGTACCCTCATGTCTACTCAAAAAGATGTAGCTCGTTTTCTTATACCGCTTCCTTGCCCAGAAGACCCTAAAAAATCAATGGAGATACAGCGCAAAAATCGTTGAAATTCTCGATAAGTTTACTACGCTGGAGGCGGAGCTGGAGGCGGAGCTGGAGGCGGAGCTGGAGGCGGAGCTGGAGGCGAGCTGACTCGCCGCAAGCGGCAGATGAGTACTATCGCAACCAGCTACTATCTTTTTAATATGTTAAACGGGGGAAAGGTCAAATAATGTAATATGGTTAAAAATGGGAGATATAGCAGAAATATATGGTGGGCTTACGGGCAAAAAGTAAGGTTGATTTTGAATAGGCGATGCTTATTTTATACCTTACAAAAATATCTTTAACCATAGTGCCGTAAAGTTGGATAAACTTGAAAAGGTTAGCGTTGATACCGGAGAGATACAACATAATGTCAAATATGGAGATGTATTGTTTACAGGCTCTTCAGAAACGCCTGAAGAGGTGGGTATGTCTTCGTCTGTCACGACAGAGCCTCAAAGTAATGTATATCTGAATAGCTTTTGTTTTGGCGTCCGTTTCAAAGAAGGAATAGAACTTATGCCAGAATTTTCGAAATTTCTATTTTCGTTCCCCAGTTATGCGTCACCAGATATATAAGACTGCTAATGGCGTAACTCGATTTAATATATCAAAGGAAAGATTCAAAAAAATTCTCATCCCAATTCCTCCCCTTTTCGAGCAACAACGCATTATTTCTATTCTTGATAAATTCGACACACTCACCAACTCCATCAGTAAAGGTTTACCCAAAGAGATAGAGCTACGCAGAAAGCAATATGAATATTACTGCAATCAATTGTTATCGTTCAAAACAAATTAAAATGCACCCCAGGGAGATAAGGAAAGGAGAGTTGCTCTTTTTCTAGCACTTCTAGCCTCTCAGTATCCCTCTAGTTATTCTAGATAAAAAACAATTATGACACAATATAATCCCATAGCAGAATTACAGAACTTCATCGTTCTTGACAATTATACCAAGAGAGCAATAGTAAGCGAGCTACCTGTAGCCTATCAAACTGAGGCCGCTTTGGAGAGGGAGCTGATAGATGACTTGAAGTATCAGGTATGAGTATCTTCCATCTCTTGTTACTCCCTGACGCCCTATTAGCAAACGTAAGGGGCAACTGCAAACGCTCAACAACGTTGTCTTTACCGATAGAGAATGGCAACGCTTCGTCGATGAGTATTTGGATAAAGCCAGCGACAGCGTTGTTGATAAGACAAGAAGGGTACAGGATGATTATATCTACGACTTCGTGTTTGATAATGGGGGCATCCAAAAACATCTATTTGGTTGACAAACAAAATATTGCTAGAAACAAAGTACAAGTAATCAACCAGTTCGAACAGACTGGAACGCAAGCTAATCGCTACGATGTAACCATATTGGTAAATGGGTTGCCTGATGGTACAAGTGGAACTGAAAAACGTGGTGTAGCAATCCGAAGCCTTCAACCAAGTACACCGCTATAGCGAAGAGAGCTTTAACAGCGAAAGCTCGCTGTATAAATACTTTGCAGATTTTTCGTTATCTCCAACGGCACTGACACCCGCTATTTTGCTAATACCGTAAAGCGAAACAAGAACAGTTTTGACTTTACGATGAATTGGGCTAAAGGCAGACAATACATTGATTAAAGACCTCAAGGACTTCTACAGCGACCTTCTTCCAAAAGGACACGCTGTTGCATGTACTACTCACTTATTCGGTATTCGACACCAGCGACACGCTTTATTATGCGTCCTTATCAGATTGCAGCATCAGAAAGGTTGATCTGGAAAAGTAAAGAGTTCCCTATCAAGCAAAAACAATGGAGCAAACCCGATGGCGGTGGATATATCTGGCACACAACAGGTTCGGGCAAGACACTGACCAGCTTCAAAGCGGCACGCTTGGCAACGCAACTCGACTTTATAGACAAGGTGTTTTTCGTAGATCGCAAGGATTTAGACTACCAGACCATGAAAGAATACCAACGCTTCTCGCCCGACAGCGTGAACGGCTCAGAAAAATACGGTAGGCCTAAAGCGCAACATAGAAAAAGGGGGATAACAAGATTATCGTAACAACTATTCAGAAGTTGAACAACCTGATGAAGAGTGAGCCTTCACTGCCTGTCTATGGGCAACAAGTGGTCTTTATCTTCGACGAATGCCATCGCTCACAGTTTGGAGAAGCGCAGAAAATCTCCAGAAAAAGTTTAAGCGATATTATCAGTTTGATTTACAGGTACGCCCATATTTCCGGAAAATGCTTTGGGGAGCGGAAACAACAGCCAGCGTATTTGGTAGGGAGCTCCATCTGTATGTCATTACTGATGCCATACGAGACGAGAAAGTGTTGAAGTTTAAGGTAGATTACAACGATGTACGTCCACGCTTCAAAGCTTTAGAAACAGAGAAAGACGAAGCCAAACTGACAGCGGCAGAAAACAAGAAACTCCTACTTCATCCCGACCGCATCAAAGAAGAAACTCAATATATCTTGAAAAACTTCAAGATAAAAACGCACCGAAATCAGTGGAAGTGGACTGGGCTTTAATGCCATGTTTGCCGTGAACAGCGTAGAGGCAGCCAAACTCTATTACGAGGAACTGAGCCATCTGCAAAGAGAGAACGAAAAGAAATTGAAGATAGCCACAATCTTCTCCCTTTTGCCCCCAATGAGGAACAGAATGCAGCAGGAGATATTCGTGAAGAGAACTTTGAACCCACAGCCATGGACAGCAGTGCCAAGGAGTTTCTGACAAAAAGCAATCAATGATTACAACGCTATGTTCAGAACAAATTTCGGAGTAGATAGCAAGGAATTCCAAAACTACTACCGAGACTTGGCAAAAGCGAGTAAAGAGTCGTGAAGTAGACCTCATCATTGTGGTGGGAATGTTCCTTACCGGCTTTGACGCACCCACGCTAAACACTCTATTTGTAGACAAGAACTTGCGCTATCATGGCCTGATGCAGGCTTTCACGCACCAACCGTATCTACGACGCCACCAAAACATTTGGCAACATCGTTACGTTCCGGGATTTAGAGCAGGCGACAATCGACGCAATCACGTTGTTTGGCGACAAAAATACAAAGAACGTAGTGCTTGAGAAGAGCTATGAGGAATATCTCAAAGGCTTCACGGATATAGCAACTGGTGAAGCATATAGAGGTTATATAGCCATTGTGAAGGAACTCAAGGAGAAGTTTCCACATCCCGAAGAGATAACAACAGAGGCAGACAAAAAAGCCTTTGTGAAACTCTTTGGCGATTACTTGAAGGTAGAGAATATCCTGCAAAACTATGATGAGTTTACCTACCTCAAAAGAATTGCAACAGATTGACAAGGGAGATGCCACGGCTGTCGAGGGCCTTCAAGGAGAGCCATTTCCTTACAGACGAAGAAAATGTCTGCAAATGATGGAGGTGGATGTATTGCAAAGATCGGGCTACACAAGATTATCGCTCTACCTATAACGATATTCGAGACTGGTTCAGGAGGAACGAGAGGGAAAGAACCTGAGGAATCAAAAATAGATTGGGACGATGTGGTGTTTGAGATGGACTTGCTCAAATCGCAAGAAATAAACCTGGACTATATTCTTGAACTGGTATTCGAACATAAGAAAAAAGGTAAAAGACAAAGATGCTTTAATAGAAGAAGTACGTCGAATTATAAGGTCAAGTATTGGGAATAGAGCCAAAGAGGACTTATCGTAGATTTTATTCATGAGACAGACCTGGAGCCTATCCAAGATCAAGGCTGGAATCATTTCAGCATTCTCTCTTACGCACAAGAGAGACAAAAGGAAGAAGCTGCAAACCCTAATATCTCAAGAAAAATTGAATGCGGAGGCAGCGAAGCGTTATATTCAAACCTCATTAAAGCATGAGTTTGCCAGTGAAAAATGGAACTGATCTCAATGCGATCCTTCCAAAGATGAGTCCTCTCAATCCGCAGTATCTAACGAAGAAACAACATGTCTTTCAAAAGATAGCAGCATTCATTGAGAAGTTTAAGGGAATTGGTGGAGAGATCTGATGCGCAATACCATCTACTCTGGGAATACTGAGCAGTGGTGTATCAAGGGCAATGTAGAGTAAGAAAGCCATCTAAAAATAGCCCTCTCATAGATATACTACAGCAAAGATCTACTCAATATCCGCATATTTGAAGAAATAAAAAAAACGCCTACAAACGCCAAATCTACAATAAAAACTAAAGGAACCGATAAAACATCTCCCTTTTTATGGGTATTGCAGGGTAAGAGATTAGTCACTAACTTTGCACCGACGACATCAGAAAAGACGTTGGTCTGTGGACGGATTTGCGGAGCTTGCAACCACAAGAAAAAATGCTAAACCTTTCCACCCCTCGCGTGACAAAGGCTATGCTACGCTGCTCTTCGCTTCTCCCTTACAAGAGGGAATAGTGAACTAGGGTCTCCCCCAAAAAGAGGGAAAAAGAATGACTACACTGAGCAGCGTCTTTGGACAACTCCCAAGTAAAAACCGATACTGAGAGGGCAACTTATCATACCGCTTCTCACTCTCACAGTAAGACGTGGGGGAGTTTTTGTTGCCCGAGTGAGAGCCTAACCTCCACCTTGCAGCAACCGAAAACCCATGGGGCTGCAAAGCGTTGTGTGCCACCACTCCAACAAAATCGGTGTCTGTCCTTGCGAAACAATCAATATTAGACTAATCAAAAAGAAAGTATGAGTTACCCTTTACATCCGAATCTGTATCGAAGGTCACCCCGACAAAGTCTCGTGACCAAAATTGCCGACGCCATAGTAGATAGCCTTATTGCTGCCGATCCTCAGTCCAAAGTTGCCTGCGAAGTACTTGCTACTCGTGGTCAAGTGGTACTTGCAGGGGAGGTGCGCAGCCTGGGTTATGTAGATATTGATGCCACCGTGCGCCGTGTGGTAGAAGGTATTGGGTACAACCAAGCTGCCTATGGATTTGACGCTGATAGCTGCGGTATCCTCTCGGCAATACACGACCAAAGCCCCGACATCAATCGGGGGTAGATCGCTCAGCTCCCGAAGAACAAGGCGCAGGAGACCAGGGACTTATGTTTGGATACGCAACCCGCGAGACCCCCAACTACATGCCTCTAGCCATTGATTTGGCTCATAGCCTGCTACTCGAGTTGGCACACATCCGCAAGCACGAACCTGAGCTGATGCCCTACCTCCGGCCCGACGCCAAGAGCCAAATCACCATTGAGTATAGCGACGATCACCGCCCCTTGCGTAGTTGATACCATCGTGCTTGACTCAGCACGATGAGTTTATCACCCAGAGAAAGGACAAAAAGTCAAGATGATGCGGATAGTGCCATGCGCCAACGAATCGAAGACGATGTACGCTCGCTGCTGATCCCTCGCCTTGTGGCTCGCTACGATGCCTCGATACAGGCCCCTATTCCAAGGCGACTACAAACTCTTTGTAAACCCCACGGGCAAGTTCGTAATAGGCGGCCCTCGGGCGATACGGGAGTGACCGGTCGCAAGATTATTGTAGACACCTATGGCGGTAGATGCAGTCATGGTGGGGGTGCCTTCCGGGCAAAGACCCCTCAAAGGTAGACCGCCTCGGCTGCCTATGCTGCACGGCACATTGCCAAAAACATGGTGGCTGCCGGAGTGGCCGACGAGATGAAGGTGCAACTCGCCTACGCCATCGGGGGTAGCCCAACCCATCAGCATTTTTGTTGAGACGTTGGGTACCAGCCACGTAGCCATGAGTGACGGAGAGATTGCCTGCAAGATTGGGGAGATCTTCGACCTTCGCCCCTACGCTATAGAGCAACGCCTCGGCTTGCTGCAAGCCCATCTACCAGGAGACTGCGGCTTATGGGCACTTTGGGCGCAACCCCGAGCGTGTAACCAAGCATTTTGAGTACTTCCACCGCCCCGCAGAGGAGGTGAGAGGTAGAACTCTTTACGTGGAGAAACTCGACTATGTAGACCGCATCAAAGCGGCCTTTGCCCCTAAGGCACACATCGCCCTTGCACACCCACCTCGGGCGCCGCCCATGGAGTGGGTTTTAGTTTATCCACACCTTCCCCCATTCTACAAAAAGAGCTCATACTCGTAGGCGAAAAGGCGGTATACTACAAGCCTTGCCCTAGGGAGGGTGCCTATCTTTTTGTACTTTTGCAGCAGAATGAAATACGAAGTACTACGCAACGATCCCAAGAGTGCAGCTCGATTGGGGAGGATTACAACCGACCACGGAGTTATCAAAACTCCTATTTTTATGCCGGTAGGTACGGCAGGAGCTGTCAAAGCCCTCACCATGGAACAGATGGAAACAACGGGCGCAGCAGATTATCTTGGGCAATACCTATCACCTCTACCTCCGACCGGGGCTGGAGGTACTGCGTAGTGCAGGCGGATTGCATAAGTTCGGTACTTTGGCAAAAACCGATCCTCACAGATAGTGGAGGATTTCAAGCTATTTTCATTGGCGCACCGCCGTAAAATCACAGAAGAAGGGGTAACATTTGCGTCCCATATCGACGGCTCCAAACACCTATTCTCCTCGAGAGGGTGATGGATATAGAGCGCACCATCGGGGCAGATATTATCAGCTGGCTTTTGACGAGTGTTGCCCCGGGGATGCCTCCTACGAGTACGCACGTCAGTCGCTCGACATTACCGAGCGTTGGCTGGAGCGTTGCCGCAAGCGACTCGCCGAGACTGAGCCACTCTATGGGTACCAACAGTCCCTCTTCCCCATCGTACAAGGGTGCGTTTACCCCGACCTCAGGCGTAGAGCAGCCGAAAACATAGCAGCACTTGGGGCGGATGGCAATGCAATAGGCGGACTTGCCGTGGGCGAACCGACCGAGAAGATGTACGAAATGATCGAACTCACCAACTCCATTTTTACCCCTCGACAAGCCTCGCTATCTGATGGGCGTAGGCACTCCTGCCAATCTCCTAGAGGGTATTGAGCGCGGGGTGGATATGTTCGATTGCATTATGCCTACACGCAATGGGCGCAACGGGATGCTCTTTACACGGCATGGCACCATCAATATAAAGAAAGTGCCAAGTGGCGCGATTGCTTCGAGCCGATCGACCACGGAGGGCACACCCCATGGATGAGCGTTACACGCTTGCCTACCTGCACCACCTCTTCAAGGCTGAGGAGCTAACAGGGGCTAACCTCGCATCGCTCCACAATGTAGCCTTCTATCTATGGCTCGTGGGCGAGGCGCGCAAAGCTCTCGAAGAGGATCGATTCACGGAGTGGGAAAGCCGGGGATCCTGCCCGAGCTCACTCACCGGCTCTAGAAGAGAGAGCCCTCCGCTCTAGGGGGACAGCAGATTTTGGGAATTCGCTTTTGCCAATTGGGGATAAGTAGGAGATCGCCATATATATGAGGTGAGGCTTAGTATAAAACAGTAGATTAATATGTGGGATAAAAATCTTAGCCGACTTATCGGCATTCAATTTTGCAGACGCAGGTCGCGCCTTCATGACCCTATTTATTGCAGTAGACGTAGTGGAGCCATCCCCTGTTGTGCTTAGTATCAAAGACAAGGGGCAGAAAATAAGCCCCTCCACCGTTACGCTTTGGTCTTGTGTAATGTTGCTTGCGTTCCTATTTATCGGGGAGCCTATGCTCAATATTTTTGGGGTAGATACACAGAGTTTTGCCGTGGCAGGGTCTATCGTGCTCTTTGTGCTGGCCGTGGAGATGCTCTTTGGTGTACAAGTATTCAAAGACGATGGTCCTAATGGCAATGCCAATATCGTACCCCTCGTATTCCCCTTGTTTGCAGGGGCCGCCTCCTTTACCGCTTTGCTCACCTTTTGGTAGCTCGTAGGGGTTGCTTACTCCAATATATTTGTGGCTGTACTGGCTGTTTCAGCTCTCATCTTCCTGATGCTGAGGTTTGTAGATCCGCTCGAGCGTTGGCTCGGCAAGGGCGGGATCTTCGTTCTCCGTAAGTTCTTCGGGGTTATTCTACTTGCCGTCTCCATCAAATTCTTCATTGATAACCTGATGGAGGTTATCGATATGCTGCACACCACTCAGCCCTAAGAAGGAGAATACTGATTGACATGTTGGGAGAAAAAGCTAATGAGGAATTTGTGAAAAGCTAATTAGTAGTTTCCTGCAAAAGCTCATTAGCTTTCCCTCTCCCAAGGAGAGACCAAATACAAAAGGCAAAGATGTTCCCCTATTGCAGAATACACCTCGGCATTACGCCACGCAGAGAGTGGTACGTTCCGAAGCCTCGCGCCTTACGCTCTCGCTTGATGATGAGGGGAGCCCATCTACTCCCGGGGAGCTGCATTTGTCGTATTTAAGGCGCATAGCGAGGGGAACGAACGCGAAGAATGGGCCGTCAAATGCTACGTAGCCGAACAAGAGCGACGTATCCTCAGCTGCCGAGCCATCTCTCAACAACTCAACAGCATTGCTCTCCCCACCTCCTCCCATGCGATTATGCGAAGAGGAGCTGCGAGTTGGCAATACGCACTATCCTCTAGTGCTACTCCCGTGGGTGGAGGGAAAAGCCTCGTTCGTGAGGTCGATTGCCACCTCCCATAGCCCCGAACGACTGCTACAACTATCCCAAGACTTTGGGCATTTTGCCTACTGGCTCCGTAGCCAATCCTTTGCTCACGGCGACCTCAAGAGCGACAATCTACGTATTCGCCCCGATGGCTCCATCGTGCTTCGACTACGATGGCATCTATCTGCCCTCCATGCAGGGCGAGCTACCACGAGAGAGGGCAACCCCGACTATACACATCCCCTCTGCTCCCCGAGCGACTTTAACCTACACGCCAGCGACTTTGCTTTTTAGCCGTGATCGCCCTCTCGTTGCGTGCCCTGCCCTAGCTCCCGAGCTTTTCTCACACTTTGCTGGTAAGGAACGGCTCCTACTCTCGGCTTGGGACTTCCGTCACCCGGAGCAATCCCTCGGCCCTCAAGGCCCTCAAGAGCCTTCCCATAGATGCCTATCTAGCCTGACTACTAGACCTATTCTTCCAGGCGCTGGAAAAGAAAAACCTAGCGCACATACCGCCCTCAATCAATTCCTACCCTATGAAACGACACCCTCTTACTTTCCTGCCCTCGCCCTACTCGCATTCCTCCTCCCCTTAGCACTGGGGACCTCCCTCTACACCTCCCGAGGAATACTCCCTAAGCCCGGACGGACGTACCCTGCTGCATTGGAAGGACGAGAAGCCTACCTCATATGGCGATAGATCCCGTACTGAGGTGGATTGATACCATTGCTCCGCAAGCTACGTACTACGTCGATTCTTTGGGGCAAGTCGCAGGTCAACCCTTTCTGCAAGAGCTGATCCTCCCTTTCCCTCCGGCACATTTCCTCCTGGCTTATCTGCCCCCCTCACGCCATGTACTCCCAACAAAGGGGCTTAGAAGTATGGAGCAATGGGCTTTTGTGGATGGGGCTTTCGAGATTCGCCTGCTGGCCACACTCCAATACTACGAAGAGGGTGCCATCATGGGGCGTTATCTGAGAAACCATAGAGGTAGAGGAGGGGTCGCCCTACCTTGCCGCTACAACAAGGATGCCTTGTGGATCTCACAAACCGCACGCTGCTACTCTACCCCACGGGCAGCCTCTACGCTCGCCCCTTCTGCCCGAAGAGGTCGTGCGCATCGGGCGATTCGCCTTTGCCACGAGTCCCTGCTAACACACCCAGAGATACCTGAGGGGTTACGAGTATCGGGCAAGAGGCGTTCCGGAGGTGTACCTCCTCACCACCCTCGATCTCCCGAGTACGCTCTTTCCAAATGGAGGGGATCCCTTGGATTGACTCCCTAGATACTCTCATTATCCGCAGTGCATTCCCTCCCGAGATTACAGGCTCAACCTCCTCTTACCGCGGAGATCCTCTCTATCTCTACTGTGCCCGAAGAGTCCATCGCGCTCTACGCTCAATCTCCCTTTTGGCAGAAAAATAGTGCGCCAAAATAGAGTCTATCAATGCATTGGAAGAGCAAGAACAGGTACTGGAGAATGAGGAGCGACCCTACCAACTTGTGGGCACACCCTGATGCTCTCCCTACCTCAAGGGGTTACAACGGCTCGGCTCTACGATCACGAGGGCAACCTGATTACGCAATGGACCTCTAGCGGTAGTTACACGCTCTCTCCCGGGATATACTTACTACGCATAGGCAGAGCCTCCCACAAACTCTCCCTCTAGAGACTGCCCTGCCCAAAGCAAGCAGAGTACCCAGCCATTGCCCTCAATACGGGAGAGAAATTGGCAAGCTCCCGAGGCTATGATCCGCGGGAGAGTAGCCACGCTCCATTGCAAAAGAATCCATTTGTTTATAGTAATTTTGCGGTCAAATTGAGATAGCTATGGAGTATAATTTCTCGGAAATAGAGGCTCAGGTACAAGCCTTTTTGGCGTGAGCATGATGTTTATAAGGCAACCGAAAAACCCCAATCGCCCTCCCTTCTACGTTCTTGACATGTTTCCTATCCCTCGGGGGCTGGGCTGCATGTGGGGCATCCATTGGGCTACATTGCATCAGACATATTCTCCCGATATAAGAGATCGAAAGGCTTTTTCGGTGCTACACCCTATAGGGTTATGATGCCTTTTGGGTTGCCTGCTGAGCAGTATGCCATCCAAACGGGGCAACATCCCGAGGTTACCACCGAGATAAATATCAGACGCTACCGAGAGCAACTCGAGAAGATCGGCTTCAGCTACGATTGGAGCCGAGAGGTATGCACAAGCGACCCTGCCTACTACAAATGGACGCAATGGGTCTTGCACGCCTTTTTGAGAGTTACTACGATACGAAGAGCAACTCAGCTCGCCCTATTGAGTCGCTCGTTGCCCACTTCGAGGAGCACGGATCCGAAGGGATTCATGCCTATACCCATACGCCTTGCAGCTTCTCTCGCGAAGAGTGGCTCTGCCTCATACCCCACAAGAAAAAGCGATGTGCTCATGAACTACCGCCTTTGCCTACCTAGGGCGAGTCCGTAGTGAACTGGTGTGCAGAGCTGGGCACCGTGCTTGCCAACGACGAGGTAAGCGAAGGGGTCAGCATCCGTGGCGGTCACCCCGTGGAGCAACGCAAGATGAAGCAATGGTGCCTACGTGTCTCTGCCTATGCCGAGCGACTTCTCACTTCCCTTGAGACCCTAGAATGGACCGATGCCCTCAAAGAGACGCAACGGAATTGGATTGGGCGGTCAGAAGGTGCCGAGGTAGACTTCGAGGTAGAGGGCACCCATACTCGCTTTACGGTTTTCACCACTGCCCCGATACCATCTACGGAGTTTCGTTTATGGTACTTGCACCCGAGAGCGATTTGGTAAGGGAGATTACCACCCCCGAACAAAAGGCGGCCGTAGAAGAATATCTCGCTGCCACCAAACGCAAAACAGAGCGTGAACGCATTGCCGATCGGCGTGTAACGGGCGTATTCTCCGAGCTTATGCTCGCAAATCTTCACGGGAGCGGTTATCCCTATTTGATCAGCGATTATGTACTCGCCGGCTATGGTACGGGGGGCTATTATGGCGGTACCTGCCCACGATACGCGCGACTTCGCTTTCGCTCGTCACTTCGGGCTCCCCATTACTCAGGTGGTGCTCCCCAATGGAGAAGAGCCTTCTGAGACAGACTCGTGGGAAGATGCCAAGGCTAGCAAAGAGGGAACTCTTATCAATAGCGGCATACTAAACGGCTTGTCCGTCGCCGATGCCATCAAGACCATGAACAGCTACATCGAAAAAGAGGGGCTGGGCAAAGTCAGTAAACTACCGCTTACGCGATGCTATCTTTAGCCGCCAACGCTGCTGGGGAGAGCCTTTCCCCATCTATTATAAGGAGGAATCCCAACCCCTTGTTGCCGACGATCAGCTCCCCTCAAGCTCCCGGAGGTAGATGCTTTCCTCCCCACCGAGACAGGCGAGCCCCTCTAGGACGTGCAGCCAACTGGCATACACCCGAAGGGTATCCCTACGAACTCAGCACAATGCCGGGCTTTGCAGGGAGTAGTGCCTACTACCTCCGCTATATGGGATCCCCACAACGATCATGCTCGTGGGCGAAGAAGCCAATCGCTATTGGCGTCACGTTGATCTCTATATAGGCGGTACCGAGCACGCCACAGGGCATGATCTACAGCCGATTCTGGAATAAATTCCTCTTCGACCTAGGGCGTTGTATGCGAAGACGAACCCTTCCGCAAACTGGTGAATCAGGGGATGATACAGGGTCGTTCCAACTTCGTGTATCGCATCAAAAACAGCAACACGTTTGTCTCTTTGGGCAAGAAAGATCAGTACGACACCACAGAGATACATGGATGTAAACATCATACACAACGACAAACTAGACCTAGAAGCCTTCCGTGCATGGCGCCCCGAATACAACACGGCCGAGTTCATCACCGAAGAAGATGGTAGCTACCAATGTGGCTGGGCCGTAGAGAAGATGAGTAAATCGATGTACAACGTGGTCAATCCTGACGACATCATCGCATCCTCTGGGGCAGATACCCTCCGTCTCTACGAGATGTTCCTAGGGCCCCTCGAGCAGAGCAAGCCTTGGGACACCAAAGGGATTGATGGGGTGCACCGCTTCCTCAAAAAGCTCTTCGGGCTCTTCTATAAGGAGGAGAATCTAGCCGTAACAGATACAGAACCCACCCCGAAGAACTCAAAGCTCTGCACAAACTCATCCGCAAGGTGGGGCAAGACATCGAACAATTCTCGTTCAATACCTCTGTCTCTGCCTTTATGATTTGTGTAGGAGACCTGCAGCACCTCAAGACCACTCACGTGCCATCCTTGAGCCTCTACTCGTTGTGCTTTAGTCCCTTTTGCACCGCACATCACCGAGTATCTCTACCGAGCGCTCGGAAACTCAGGCTCTATCGTGGATGCAGAGTGGCCTCAATTTGAAGAAAAATATTTGGTAGAGAGCGTCACTAAGCACCTGGTAGCTTTAACGGCAAGGTCCGTTTCACCCTCGAGATAGCAGCCTCGGCCACACCCCAAGAGGTAGAGACAGCCGCCCTCAGTGCGAAGCCGCCAAATGGCTAGAAGGGAAGCAACCCAAAAGGTGATTGTGGTACCCGGACGCATCGTAAACATAGTACTCTAAGGATCGAAATTAAAAACAAGAAAAATATCTCTCAAGATGACCGAATCTAAGTTGCAGCTCCCCAAGCAACGAGGGGCAAAATTGCGCATTGCGCACGATCTTCTGATCATGTTTATCGGCGTAGTGAGCTATGCCTTTGGGTGGACAGCCTTCATTCTTTCTCAGAACATTACCTCCGGGGGTTGGCCAGTGTTACCACCATCATCCAGCTCGCCACCAACATCCCGGCTACTGTCCCCTACTACATCATCAATGTATTCCTCTTGGTGCTCGCAATCCTCTTCTTAGGGTGGCGCTTCACACTCAATACCCTTATCGGGGTGGGTATGATCTTGCTTGTACTTCCCTTTGGACAAGCGCTCTTCACAGACCCCGTGGAACAAGCTGCCGTACTCGAGAATATCTCTCCATTTATCCGCAATCTCGTACCCAACGTAGGGCCTCTACTTGCCACCGACGAACCCTTCGTAGCCTTGCTCTTAGGCTCGGTATTCTGCGGATTGGGATTGGGTCTCGTGTTCTCTGTTAATGGATCTACCGGAGGTACCGACGTAATTGTTGCCATCATCAATAAGTACAAGAATGTATCGCTCGGTCGGGCCATGATTATGGTCGACAGCTGATCGTAGGTACGGGTTGTATCTGTGAGCCACTACATGGGCCCCCAATACGACTGGACGGTGGCTTTTGGTAAGCTCTGCCTTCTCGTTCGTAGAAATAGTGGTGAGTGGCCCAGGCTAGCGGACTCTCACCTCAACAGCAACAAGCAGAGTGTACAATTCTTTTATCAGCAGCCCTCAAGTATGCCGAGATCAACGAAGCTATTGTGCATCGTCTGCACCGAGGATGCACCATTCTAGAGGCAACTGGAGGATATAGTCAGCAACCCACCAAGGTATTGATGGTCGTTATGCGTAAGAACATGCGCTCTCCTCTCATGCAGATTGTACGAGATCGACCCCAATGCTTTCGTATCCGAAGGGTATCGTACATGGTGTATACGGCGAGGGGCTTCGATGCGATCCGCAAACAAAAATAACCCAACATAAGATGGGGGTAGGATGAAATATTCCTTCACCTGTATTCTAAGCATAGGTGTGGGAGTGGCAATTGTGGTTGCCCTCCTGCTCCTTTCTTTTTAACCCCGAGACAACGTCCATCTACCCCCGTTGCCCCTCACGTATGCTCACCGGCTACCAATGCGCCGGCTGCGTAGAGGCCTTAGAGCGACCCATATGCATTGCTACACTGGTCGCCTGCTAGCAAGCCCGGCACTACAACCCGATTCTTTTCCTTGGGATGCCCTTGTCTTTTTCCTTCTGCCATTGAGCGCCTACGCCATCACTACGCTTGGGCGGAGCATATCTACCTCCGCTGCAATAGTACTCTCTTTGTTGGGGACTCTCATTCTCATCACCATAGCCTGGACTATTTTTCCCGTAATTTATAGGCTCCTCAGATCACATTTTCGGAGACGCCTTGGCGGCGATTTAGTATCACATTCGGTATTTTCTTGTCAAAATACAACTATATTGTACTATCTTTTGCTACGAGTAAATGAAACGAGATAGCACCGAAAGTGACTACAACTAATTCACCTAGCTCACCCTAGCGAGAGCCTCTCTCGTTTTAGCATGAAGGCGTTTGGGCCTTTCTATCGTACTTTTCAGTATGCCTCTAGGGGCATGCCCTCATGATTTTGAGCGAAAATTTGCCGCATGATGCCTGCACGTATTCTACTGCCAGCGCTGATCATGGGATTTATCGGAGTAGTACTCCTTCTCCTGGGGCTTTGTAGCTCATGCAACGCCACACAGCAGACCATAGTGAGATTCCTCGGAGGTACTATTCTGGACCGGCTGGGTAGAATTCGCCTTCGTCTACTACGCTAGACGCTAGGTATAGAACCTCTGCTAGACCCCTGTAACCAGAAGTTATAACTAAACCTGAGTACCTAGTATGCCCTCAAGCATTAGCTTTTGGGCTATGATGATGCTCGGCTATATCCTTAACTCTCGCACGGGCTGTAACCTATTCAACTGGATACAACGCCACTTCCTCCCCAAGGAAAAAGTGAGAACATTCCGTGCTCGGTGCACAACGTGGCCGTTACCACCTTTTATGGAGTTTAATGCCATCATGTGGACCTGCTACCTACTCCTCCTCTTTGTCTACGACGAAGCCTTTATCGGAGATCGTCACCCCGTTGCCTACATTATAGCCTTTGGCTCTCTTGTGTGGGCGATGTACCTCTTCTCTCGCCTCATCCGTATCAAAAACATTGGAGCCGCCATCCGGTATGCTATACCCACGGTAATTATCCTCTGGAACACGGTAGAGATCCTAGGAAGATGGAACCTCTTCAAAGAGATCTGGGTACACCCCATGGAGTATGCCCTCGAGATGACACTTATCCTTATCTCCTTCTTCGCATTCATCGCTATCCTCTACTTTACCGATAAGCGCCATGCCAAGCAAAAAGGCAGAGAAGAAGGACTAAAAAAGAACTAGCGCCCGAGACCTCTTCTTAAAGGGGAGCCCCGAGCCATCTCCCTAGGAGAATAAAAGGAGAGATCTCCCAAAATAGAGAGGGGAGTTGCGTACAGAGAAAAGGGTATCACATCGCGATATGTCGACCCTCCTCCCGTTGCAGCCAATGGCGGAGGTACCTCCCCTTTACAATCCACTCTTCTTCTACGTCTAATCTCCATTTTTATCCCTACCTTGCTAGCAAACAGAATGGTGCAACAGCAAATGACACAAGATAGAAGTATCCACTTCACATAGGATTGAGAGCCTTTGACGATACTGAGCGCCGCCGTAGTGCGTGGATGTGAGCTACTCAGCAACGTAATTGCAAGTCACAGTGCACAGTGCCTACGGAGGGTAGTACCCGAGATGGCATCACGAGCACATCAACAAAACATCGTACCGGTGGTGAGCGAAGCCCTCAAGCGTGCAGGCGTATCGGTCACGACTTAGACGGCATTGCCTTTACGGCAGGCCGGTTGACCAGGCTCACTCCCGGTTGGAGTCAATCTCACAAAGGGTTACACCTGGCTCTTGGTACGCCCCTCATCTCTGTCAATCACTTGAGGCGCATGTGCTGGCACTTTATCTCACGAACCGAGAGGAGCACCAAAAGCCCCGAATTTCCTTTTGTGTCTATTGTGTCGGTGGGAACTCACAGATCATCAAGGTCAATAGCCCCTACGACATGGAGGTGGTGGGGCGGACGATGAGACGATGCGGCAGGAGAAGCCTTCGACAATGCGCCAAAGTAATGGGGCTCGGTTACCCCAGGCCCTGTCGTAAATAAGCTGGCAAATGAGGGAAATCCCTTCGATTCCAATTCAGCAAGCCCCAGATCAAAGGCCTCGACTATAGTTTTAGCGGTCTCAAGACCTCGTTTCTCTACACGCTTAGAGACGAACTAAAAGAGAATCCCAACTTTATAGAAGAGAACAAAAGCGGACCTTTGCGCATCCCTCCAGAAGACGGTTATCGACATCCTCATGGGGCAAGCTCCTCAAAGGCCACCAAGCAATGCCAAATCAATCGGGTAGCTGTGGCCGGAGGCGTTTCTGCCAATACTAGGGGCTTGAGATGCCTTCCACGACTATGCCTCTCGCTATGGTTGGAAGATCTTTATCCCTAAGTTTGCCTACACTACAGACAATGCTGCCATGGTAGCAGCGGCCGGCTACTTCTCGTATCTAGCCGGAGATTTTGCCTCACGAGACCTCGTTCCTTCGTACGTACTACGCTCAAAGAGAACCTATAATAGAGAGCCCCGAATGACAACGCTCCAACCCCTTAGCACAAATAGCTCGCTTGCTCCTCGCCATCGGGGAGACAATCGCAACAGCCGAGAGCTGTACCGGGGGCGGCTTGCCTCATTCCTCACCGCCCAAGCAGGGGCTAGTGTTTGGTATGCAAGCGGAGCCATCACCTATAGCGAAGAGCAAAAAGCGCAACTACTGGGGGTCGATCCCTCGCTCATTGCCCGGCATGGCGTAGTAAGTCGAGAGGTAGCCTTGCCATGGCTCAGGGCGCACAAGCACGCTTTTGGCACAAACCATGCCCCTAGCAACAACGGGATTTGCCGGACCTCTGGGAGGTACTCCCGAGTCGCCTATTGGCACTGTTTGGATTGGGATAGCCCTCGAGAGCCAACTTTATGCACACAAACTCAGAATACAAAAAGGGCGAGCTCTCATCGCAGAGGTCTGCCGTGAAGCTCTACAGCTCTTTATCCATCACTATACAACAAAGAAATAACTCTAGAGAAGCATACGATGAAACTTAAGCACCTTCTTACCTAACTTTGGCTACACTCCTTTTGAGTCGGTAGTACACAAGCTCAAAAACTCCAAGTCAAGAGCCAAATCTGCCGCATTGGGCTGGAGTATCAGATGAGTTACAACGAGAAATTGGGGAGCCAATCGCCCCGTTATCCTTTCTATAGAGCCCAACTCTCCTGCAGCGCTTGCCGGACTCAAAAGTGGGGACATCGTAGAGAGCATCAATGGACGGGCTCTCAGAGACCTCTCCGAACAGGAATTCGTAGACATTTTGCAAGGCGGAGATGCTGCCATACAACTAGAGGTTAGCAACTTCTCTTACAAGAAAAAGAGCCGCACCCTCCAGCCCGAGTGTCACGACCGCTCCCTACTCGACGAGCGACTCCTGGCGCAGGCCTTCTCCCTCTATAGCCTCGAGGACGAGGCGAACGTGCCATCATTTATCCCTTCGACACCGGTCGTGAGGGCAAACAAACTTCGAAAAACTTCAGCAACTTCGCATTTGCCGATGAGAGCAAAGCCCTCTCGAGCACCGACATTGCCCTAAACGAAGTGATCCGCAAGCAACTAGAGGCCAAGGGGCTACGCTACGATGCGGCCGACCCCGACATCGTTATCGACACCTATTACACGCTCGCTCGCAATCCCTACTTCGATGCCAAAAAGGCAAAGAACGCGGATAAACGCTGGGATATACGTATAGATCCCGACCAAAAGAGCCTGGTACAAGTGCCCTTCCTAGCCGTGAGGGCAGACAAACAGCTTGCCGACTATGTGCTTACCATGGGGATACGCATCTTTAACGGGCGCAACCTCAGCATTTTTGCTCTGGAGCAGCGAGGCCGTAGAGCACCTTACGGAGGAATTCTCCATCGAAGAATATGCCCGCCTCTCCATTCCTATGATGATGGGCCAATTCCCCTTCGTTCGCTACAATATCAACCCCAAATGGCGTATTGCTTCGCATCGACACAACTACACGAGGGCTCTACCTACGCACCTCCGACCTCGGAGAGGTTGCCTATGTTGTGCCCTAACTCGCCTGCCGCCAAAGCCGGCATCCGTGCAAACGATGTGATCGTAGCCATCAACGAAAAGCTCTATGGCCATGGTAGATCAGCTCAACAGTGCCTACCGCCTCTTCGTTGAGAATACCCTACAATACCGAGACGAGAGCAGCATGTTTACCGGATCGCAATGGCGTAAAAATACTGCCGCTACTGGCGCAAAGACAGCTACTCCTCCATCAGAAGCAGATTGCACAGGGAGATACCCGTCTGTGTTCTCTCGCACTCTTTAGCTTCCGTCCCTATATCCTGGAGTGAGCGTTCTACCCCTTCTATACCTTCGATGTATCTAAGCGAAGGGGTATCAACGCCCTCAATGTGATGCCGGAGCTTCACGACAATAGCTATATCCGCCTCGATTAACCTCGTAAGAACACGAATGTCGTACCCGAGCACACAAAAAGGGCGATCGAGAGCCTGCCGGCCGAATTCGGCAGGGTCTTCGCAAAATCACCTTTCTACACGAAGATGAAGTTGCATCTCCGCCTTCTCGTCTCCTCTAGCCCCATATCTCTCCTGCAAAACCCCTACTTGGGAAAGTGGACGGCTCTAGAGGTTCACGCATCACACCTCCCGGGGCTTACCTAGCCGTGGATACCAGGAGGTGCTTTTGCCTCGCCGTTATTTCCCGGAAGAGGGATTGCAAGAGGAGACCTCATCGAAGCATTCATCTACCACGACAATGAAGGCAGACTCATTGCCACGACCCTCACCCTACGCCCTACTCGACGAGGGTCGCTTTTCTGGAGTAGAGCAGTGACCCAAGAGGGGCTTTTATGGGCTGGGGCATCCATCGTGACCTCTTCGTTCCCTTTGCAGGCAGCCCTCACGCTTTGTTCCGAGGCAAGCTACCCTATCGTTGTCTATATAGATCATATTAGTGGCAGGCTCACCGGCTCCGGCAGTGCGCAAACATATTGGGAACGAGCTCCCCGACTACTCTCCCGGCGAGGCCGTGAGAGGCGCTCATCGTGGAAGCACCACGAGAGAGCTATCGGGCCGTGGTCGACCATCGCTACTGGGGATGCTCTACCATAGCGACCTTGCAGAAGAAGACTCTCCGTAGGCTCTCGCACCACAGCCTATATAGTACGTACCGAGGGATGGCAGCTCGATCTCGCTCCCAACCCCATAGGGGTAGCACGGCTCAAGACCAATAGCGACTACATCCTACAGCTACTAACGGAGCGAGGCAGCCTTCCCCGTTGGGGATAAGAGCAGTGCTGAGGATGTTGCAGCCCTCACCAAGCTATCAGCCTTTAAGATGGCAATCAGGGGTACTCTACAAACAGAGACTCATCGAGCTGACGCCTCGGTCTATCCATCTGACGAAGGCAAGCCAACCCCCTCGGACACAGAGTAGCCCCTCCCAAGCGTCAGGCCTCTTTTCGAAGCCTCCTTACTATTCCCATCAGGTAGCTTGTGCGGAGCACTATTACCTTGCAAACTGGAATTAGTAATGTTCTGACTTTTGCGGCTGCAATGTCAGTCTCCTTCTCGATCAAGTATTCGGGAAATACTCATCAGTTCGAGCTGCATTCACTTGAAGTCCTTCAAGGTTTGTTCTTAATAGTACAGGCGATGAACGGAAATGCGATATATCACGTATATCTAGGGAATGAAAAGCACTACGACTTTGGATCTGTGGCTGCTATCTATGATCGGTTAACTCCGGAGCAGCTTGGAGTATCGTTAAGCAGACTATGGTCATTCGGAATCGCCTCCGGACGACCCTACAAGAACAAAAGGTGTACAATCTTTCGTGGAACGCTGCACCGCAAAAGACAAGACGATGAACATCACATCCCACAAAATCATGACTAGAAAAAGCACAGCATATTCTACAAATAGATGGTAGTTTTTATCAAATATCTTGGTAAGAGAAAATGTTTCCGTATAGCTATTCTGCGGTCAAAGATGCAGATACGGGATTCCCATTTGTCTATCTTTTTGATGGAAAGAATGTAGAGGAAAAGACAGGCACAGAAGCTCTCGACATATCAAGATCCTTTCTCAAAGATTAAAAGCACAGCATATTCTACAGTAACTTTACACAAAACAAAGCAGTCATTACAGCGGACAAGGCTTTCCACAAGTGGTATGGCGCATGAAACAAGGCGGTGGGATGCGAGTGGCTGACAAATGACTGCTTTATTCAAAAACAAGAATAATGGAACAGTACTTCTACAACTACGAAGCAGATGTTGTCATTAGAGAGGACGAACGCAGAAACCGCTATCATAAAAGCCTCTCAGACCTAAACGAACGCTTTGCAGACAAAACGAGCAGCGTAGCTTGGGGGATGCCCAGCCACGGAGTGATGAATGCACTGCGACCAATCTCACAAGAGCAATACGACACGTTCGGTGTCGAGTGGGAAGAGATCACTCCGTGAAGTGGCTGTACACTCCTCTGACTTACGGGCAATCTCTCTCCCAAGCTCAGACCGCTGTTGTTCGTATGTGAGCGACCTGTATTGCTCATAGTATTGTGACCAAGCCCACCAGGTAGTCCCGTTTCTCTTTGTATCTTGCGCCAAAGAGCCTCACCGATTATGCGCTTAGCGTCTTCGGGTGGTTCTTTGGCGTATATCATCTGGGGGTATTCACCTGTATTTCGGCGGTCAATCCATTTGCCCCATTGATATTGACGATAGTACCCGTATATCCAAGGAAAACACTACCAGCCTGCACCTTAATTCGCTGCACGTTACCACCACTGGACTTGATTTGCTTGAAGTAGCTCCTCACGCCATCAACCTTGTCCGAATCAACCATGATTGTTGTCCGCACAGCATCCTTTATCTCGCGTGCCTCATGGTTCACTCTCAGCCGTACCCAGCTTGCGTATGATAGATGCCCTCGTCTTCAGATTGACAGGCGTGACACGCGTCCGCCGAACTCAGCAGCAACGCTAACAGCGAATGCCTGAACCTCATCCTGTATCTCTTCGCTTTTTGCCATAAGACGGCTTGCGCTACGCTCATCCCAGCGCGCCTGAATGGCTTGCGCTTGTTCTGGTGTACGATTTTCGTGCCTAATTGCCGCCCTTTCTGGTATTGTCAGTGGCTTTGGCTTCTGAATGTACATCACCTTTGATGGGTCACCATCCACGAAGTTATCCTTTATGAAGTAAGGTGTTGAAGCCCAATTCTTCTGCCTCTCTTCATTCTCAGAAGCCCATTCCTTGAAGTTGTCGGGCAAGTCCTTTATCAAGCCTTTGGATACATATTTCTTGTACTCCTCGCCTCTTAGAGCTGCACACATACGAGCTACTCTATCATCGGAACGCTCCTTGCTGTAGAAGTCCTCAGGATAGATTCTGTCGCACAAGCATTGAGGGTGCCACCCTTTCGAACTAGAACCACTTCGAGCTGACGCCTCAGTCTATCCATCTGACGAAAAGCAAGCCAACCCCTCGGACACAGGTAACCTCTCCCCCGAAAAGAATCAAAGAGAGAGACTCGACACCTTTTCTCATCGGGTTCTCTTTTTCCTCTCATCTTCTTCCTCAGAATAGGAAATTGTACTTTTGCATCCGGCTGATAAAGAAATCAAACAACTAAAATAGCAATGAAAATACTCCTCTATTGGTAAAGCGTCTATTGGCTCCCTATGCTGTAGCGGCCTCGTCTACCCTATTTGCTACTGCGCAAATATCGTTCGGAGAGCACTCCCGCAAGCTTTAACCACACTGTAAGCTCTGGCGCCCCTGCGCTCTACTGCGGCTCCCAAGGAAATAAAGGTTCTTCCCAACTTCAATCCGGACGATGTGAAAAGTATCAACGGCTGGGATGTTAACAAGCTGCACGTAAAACCTCTGACGGTAGGTCAAACGATCGAAACAAACATTGATTTTTGCTCGTGATGCTGGGTGTATCACCCTAGAGGATGGCACCAATGTACCGTTCACCACGGACGTAAAGGATGCCCAGCCAGCCTGCTTTTCAACGACTTCTTCATCCCCAGATGGAGGCGAACTATATATCTACACCCCCGACCACCGCAAGGTGCTCGGTAAGTACACACACGAGACGCACACCCACACATGGGGCTTTTGCCACGGAGATGCTCCCCGGCACTACGGCCGTGCTTGAGTACTATCTCTGCTAATAGCCAAGAGATGCCCTCTATCCTAATTTCTTCGGTGGAGCATCTTCTTCTCATGAAGCCGGACTTAGAGACCCCGTGAAGATGGCGCACACGATGATTGCGCCTTCAACGTGAATGCAGCCGAAGGGGCTGAGTGGCAAAGCAACCAAAAAGCAGGTGTCGCACAAATAACGATGGTGAATGAGACCATCGGTGTATGTTCGGGGAACCTCCTCAACAATACAAACCAAGACTTCAAGCCCTACATTCTCTCGGCAGCACACTGCGAGAGTGCAACAAAAACAGAAAGACAAGCGAGGCCGATCTCGCTAGATGGATCTTCACCTTCCACTACGAAAAGCCCAACAGCAGCAACGGCGCTATCGCCATCTTTCGAGAGCAAGCCAAGTCGATGGTGGCTGCGACATCCGAGCATTCCTGCCCATCGATGGTCAGTCGGATGGTCTTTTTGCTAGAGCTAAAGCAAGAGGTTCCTGGAGTCGTACCGTGTCTATTACAATGGGTGGGATAGATCGATGTACTCCCCAATGTGAGGGTGAGCATGCACCACCCTGCCGGTGACGCAAAGAGAAATCTCATGTACAACGAGGCGTTGGCACCAGGACCTGGGACGACCGATACGCCGGAGAAGGATGCGTGGTGCCGAAGGTGCCCACATCTTCTTCCGCTTCATCAAGGGGCGAAACCGAGGGCGGATCGTCTGGTTCTTCTCTCTGGAATGAGAATAAGTTGGTAGTAGGAACCCTCACCGGTGGGGCGGCCTGCTGCAACGGGGACCAACTATTACGGCAAACTCTCGTACCACTGGGATAAGTTCACCGAGAAGATGTCTCACCTACCTCGACCCCAAATGGGGGCGGAGCTGCCTCTCTCCAAGGCACCGGAGAAAGAAAAACGGCGTAGAGCTACCCCCTCTACCCAACGTAACAGGCGCCAAAATAGAAAAGGGAGATAACATAAAAGTGAGCTGGGATGCTGTGCAACATACCCTTGCCTCGGATGGAAAGTAAAGTGCAATATTCGACGCAACAATAGTACCGTCGAATACAAACGCTCTCGAAGCGACCTCCTTCTCTGAACCGGACATCGAAGCAGAGAAGGCCAACAGAGACGAGAGGGAGCTGCAAACGATCTCTTACTCCCGTACAAGCTCGCTACGAATACGGCTCGGGCAACGACCTCGCTACCCTCGATCCTGCCGAACCGGGGCGTTATGTAGAAACGGACTGGGCAGAGCAAAGCATTTTCGTGAGGCGAACGCACCACATGGGTGCCGGTAATTAGCAAAAGCAAAGAGAGCGACGGCGGTATGCATCTCTCCTGGAATCTCCCCTCACAAAGAAAATAACCCTCTTTGGGGCGCCCAAAAGCGATGCGGTATACAAGCCCACTTACTCTAGAATAAAGGTATCCTTCAGAGGCTACCCCGTACCTCAAGACATCACTCTCCTCAGTAAGTTCCCCTCGGATGCCCTCCGCTCCAATGACAAAAGCGGTGTATGCACACGGCTTGCGCCTCATGCCCACTTCGGCCGGGAGCACCTACAAGGCATTCCTACAAACCTCCAAGAAATCCAGCAGCATCGTAACCAAGTCTTTCAAGGTGCCCTCTACGTGGAAGGTTGGAGAATGGGTTACCGTCATGTTCGACAAGCCCGTAAGATCGACCACGAGAAGAGTACTCTTTTGCCGGAGTGAGTACATGCCCAATGCCGTAGCTGCCGACTTCTTGTGCTACTACGACAATTCGAGCGACGATTACCGCCCCTACACCGATGGTTTCTTTGCCTTCGATCTAAAAGAGGGCGACTATTCTACATGCCTCCCTCTCAGACAAAAGGCGTCTACACAGTAGTACCATCCGGTTACCTCGCCATCGGTCTTTTGCTAAGTACCAACAGCGAAAAGTCGACTCCCGAAGACAACCTCAAGGTCTTCTCCACCAGCAAGCACCTTGCTCCATTCCCTATTGTAAAGGTTTATCGTAAAACGGAATGGACAAGAAGTTGCCCGTATAAAATGGGGTAGGGACTCCGATAAGCACGAGTACTCCGATAAGAACGGCAAAGAAAGCGACCAATACGATATCGAGGTAAGTGTACGGTGGTGTATACCGGCAATCAGGAGATTACCAACGCACAAGAGGCGCCCGGGTGTATCCTCACAAATTGGAGCAGATGCCCTCTTGCACCTCACAGAATAGCTCTTCATCGCCACCCTCTCTATCTACACAGCAGATGGGCTACTCCTCAAGAAAGTAGAGCGCCCATCCGCAAGCATCTCAGTGAGGAGCTTGCCGCCGGCAATACCTATATTGTTGTACTCGAAGGTAATGCGGGACAGATGTACACCACATCTTCCGATAATACGCTAGCCATACGCGGCCCGATAAACCGGCTAATTTCTCAAGAAAACCCTGCCCTCTGTAGAGCAGGGTAGTTGGTAAAACCAACCTGGAAACATCCGACGAAAGAAATAAGAGACAAGCTAGAATCTCTCAAACTATCAAAGTCTCCTAAAATAATAGCAGAGAGAACAAATCGCACACTAAAGCTGAAAGAAAATTGTACCTTTGTGCGAGGTAGAAACAAAGTAATAAGAAGACTCAGCAATCATACTAACGATGAAATGTAACAAAAACCTATTAACGAAAGCTCTACTGAGCACTACGCTAATAGCCTCTTCTGCGCTGTTTGCTGCGCAAATATCGTTTGGAGGAGAGCCTGCGAGGCTTCAGTCAGCCAACCAACTCCTACGTTCTGCGGGGGTCAGCAAAAGTAATAGAGGTACGCCCCGACTTTAACCCGACGACGTCAAGGGGCTACAAAGCCTGGGATGCAGCAAGTGCGTGTAAAACCTTTGGTTATTGGGCGTGCTGTGCCACGGACATCAATTTTTTGCTCGTGATGCCGAGGCGCATAACGCTCGATGACGGCACCGTTGTGTACCGCCTCACCATTGATGCAAAATGCCGAGGCCAACATTCTCATTACGACGATTTTCTTCGATCCCCCAAGATGGAGAGGGAGCTCTTCATCTACACTCCCTGATCGCAGAGGCTCTACTCGGTAAGTACACCTACGAAACACACCCCCAAGCATGGTGCGTTTGCTACCGAGCCTCTACCCGGCACTACCGCCATGCTTGAGTACAAACCCGCTCTCAATAGCGAGAGATGCCCTCAATTCTGAGTTTCCTCAGTAGGGCACTATATTCGCCAAAGGCGGCACCTACAAAGGCCAGGTGAAGACCAAGCAAGCGACGATTGCTCCGTGAATATCAACTGTAAAGAGGGGGCGAATGGCAAGACCAAAAGGCGGTGTTGTACAGATGATCATGTACTCGGGCGGATACGTTTCGATCTGTTCGGGCGACCTTCTCAACAACACAAACAGACTTTTTACCCCTATATCATCTCGGCAGCACTGCGAGAGCTGACAAATAGAAAGAAAAGACCTCGAGAGTGACCCTCGACCAGTGGTTTTTACCTTCACTACGATGGGCTGCAGCAGCGTTCCCTTCGCATTGGGCCGTAGTAAGACCATGGTAGAGTTTTGCGACCTCATGGCCTTCCTTCCCATTCAAGGGCAGTCGGATGGTCTTCTCCTCCAAATTAGACCAAATGATCCCGATTCTACCGTACTCTACAACGGTTGGGATCGCTCAGATGCCATCCCCAACAGTGGGGTTGGTATCCACCATCCTGCCGGAGATGCTAAAAACTCTCTGTCTATAATGGCGATGTAACGCTCAACACCCTGGCACACCTCAGACGCTTTCAGGGCCCCTAATGCGCACTTCTTCTTCCCATTTCCTGAGGGTGAAGCGAAAGGTGGATCTTCTGGCTCTCTCTCTGGAATGAAGACAAACTCAGTGGTAGGTACACTCACCCGGTGGAGGTGGACGTTGCCAAAGCGGTACAAACTTCTATGGCAGACTAAACTATCACTGGGATAAGTACAAAAGGATGGCGACCTACAACACAAATGGCCTCCTTCCTCGACCCCCAGACCAATGGACAAGCAACCAAACTACGTGGTAGATGGAAGATGAGCAGGAACCTTCGTCCTCTCCCATTGTTTCTGGAGTAAAAGTTATCCGTGAAGGCAGCAACATCAAGGTTACTTGGGATGCCATTCCCACTCGCACCATCTTGCCGATGGCTGGAAAGTGAAGTACAACATCAGCCGCAATGGTAGAGATCTTGACAAGCGTACAGAGGCTACCGAGTTCATCAACCCGTCACCGAGCCGAAAAGACAACCACGGCTCCATCACCTATGGCATACAAGCTCGCTATGAGTATGGCACAGGCATCGCCACAGAAAACTGATAGACCCAGGCGCTATGCTGTTACCGATTGGGTTGAGCAGGGTATCTACATTGTGAAAGAGCCAGACTGTACCCGTTATTGGGGTTAGCAAAGAGACGAGTGGCGGGGTGCGCATCTCTTGAATCAGCCTACAACCTCCAAGAGGTTACTCTTTTGCGCACCAAGAAACCTCTGAGTGCGAAAGATTGTCCTCAACTATAAAAGGCTCTATTCACCCTAGCCACCGCAATGGCTATACTCACGGAGATTACATTTGCGAGCAAATTCCCCACGGCCTCTTTCGATGCCAACGGATCGGCTCTCTATGTACATGGTATCCGCGTAATACCTACTCCAGCTATCAGGAGTATATAAGGCTTACATGCACTCTAGCAAAGATGGTAAACTCACAGTACTATGTGAATCAACCTTCGTGTTCCCTCAAATTGGGCACCCGGCCAATGGGTTACCATGCTACTCCAAAAAGCCTATCGCCATCGATCATTTGAGAAAGTACTGTTTGTCAGGGACCCATCCCCAACAAGAATGTCACCCATTCCCTCTATCAGCTCGTTAAGTACACGAGCGATGCCGTGCGCGAGTATGTAGATGGGAATATTGCCTAGAATGGACGAGACATCTTATCCTATAGTGATGCAGTATCCTCACGAATCGTTTCAGTACAGCGGCTAGTGCTGCCATTAGCATCCTTGTAAGTAACGTGAAGAGCATGACTAGCGCAGATAGATCAACGCATCTACGTAACCCGGGAAGAACATAGTTCCTTCCCCAAAGTAAAGGGTTTCACCATCAAGCGTAATGGCACAGAGATCGCTTCAATGTATGGGAGGCTGTACGCGAATATAGTAGACAAAGATGGTAGGTAAAACGACACTGCACCGTAGAGTGAAGTATGAAGATGCGTGCAGCACGAGCAACGAAGAGATCACTACCGATGCTACAGAACCCACCGCATACCCCACAAACAGTGGGCATTGACCAGGCTCTTGCACGTAAGTGGTAGCGACGCTCTCAGCAGCCTTACTATCTACACAATGGATGGCAAAACTCGAAGATGGTTCGTCAACCAGCGAGCACCATTTCTATATGGAAGACGTTGCCGCCGGCAATCTTCATCGTAGTAATGCGCATGGTTTACTTGGACGCAGACGCAACGCATTATCCGATAAGTACCGACAATACTTCTGATATAAAAATTCTCCCATAGAGAGAGGTGGCTCGGAACTATGGGCCGCCCCCTCTTCGACTATATGCCTACGACGCTCTCGCCGTAAAACAAACATTGTTGCTATTTCACTACCTTTGGCAACGTAGATTCTATGGAAGAAAGTCTTTTTATGAGCATCTTTGATTTCTAGGCTCCCTCATCAGGGGCTTTTGGTGTAAACACTACCCTTATAGGCTCCGCTCAGATATCGTTTGGCGGGGTTCTCGCTTCTTTTCAGGATAACGCAGAGAGGGCTTCGTGCGGCTACGCCGGAGTCATCACCCCTACGCCCCAACTTCAGTCCGACGACGAACGGGCGCTACACCGCCAGGCGCACTCGCCCTCACGGGCAAACCCCTTAGCATTGAGCGCAGACCTCTGCAATATCGACTTTTGCCACGCGATGCCGTACGCACGCGCTCTGCGATAAGCCGCATTGCATACCGCTTGCAGATCGACACAGAGAACAAAGGTACTGCTCACCTACGACGATTTCTTCATTCCTCAGGAGAACTATTCATCTACTCTCCCCGATCAAACCAAACTCCTCGGCGCCCATACACGAGACCCCACACACGGACGTTTCTGCCACCGAGCCCCTCTCGGGTAGTAGCGTGATCCTCAGAGTACACCTCCTCCCATCTCGGGCAGGCTGCCCAGCCTTCTCCACTCAAGTGTAATTCACCTCTTCTCTACCATGGGGTTACCCGATGCGGGCGTGCTCCATCCCGGGACGAGGCCCTCTGATGAGTTTTGCCAGATCAATGTCAATTTGCAAAGAGGGGCGCAGAGTGGCCAAAGCGAGAAGGCGACGTAGTACAAATGTTCATGATCGACAAAAGGGAGCCAGCTACGTAGCAGCAACCTCCTAACAACACCAACGAGACTTCCGCCCTCATCCTCTCGGCCCCCACCGCGAGAGCTCCACGGCCAAGATGCATAATACTCGGCGGATCTCGATCAATGGATTTTTCCTTCACTACGAAAACCGGGCTGCAGCAATGGCCGCTCTCCCTGTTCCGTAGCGAGAGTATGGTAGGATGTAAGCTGCTATCCTTCCTCCCCATTGCCGGGCAATCCGATGGACTGCTCCTGAGGCTCAACCAACCCATCCCCCGAGCTGCTGCAGGTGTACTGTAATGGATGGGATAGGCGCAAAGTGCTCCCCTCTAAGGGGTTGGACCATCACCCCGGAGGAGACGCCAGAAAATATCGGTATACGACCATGCTCAATCTCCCGCAATGGATGGCACCTGGCACAGCGGGCATCCTCGAGGAGATCAAGGGGACAAGGACACACTTCCCGCTTTGCTTTGCGCAAGGCGCTACAGAGGGGGCTCTTCCACCCTCGCTCTGGAACCCAAGGCACTGATAATAGGAACCCTCTCCAGGTGGTACCAGCGGATGCGCCCTACAAAGCGAAAATCTCTATGGCAAACTCGCTACCACTGGGATAAGTACAAAAGGGGAGACCCTACGCCCAGATGGCCTCCTTACCTCGACCCCAAGGGCAATGCGGTGCCAGGAGCACTTAGGGGGCGTTGGCGCGACGGGCCGGATACCTACGACCTCCAGCCACTAGCCAACTCAATATCCGCAAGGAGGAAGATCGCCCTAAAAATTAGTTGGGGAGGTCCCTCACGCGAGCACATCCCCCGGGTTGGAGTACGATCGACTACGCTATATCGCAATGGGATAGAGATTTGCCAAGGGAATCGCCGCCACCGACTATTCCGAATCCTACCAAAAGCTCTTGAGGAGCCCGGCTCCGTTGTCTACAGCGTCTGAAGCCCACTACACCTACAACAGCGAGGTTATAACCTCTAGCGACGAAAAAGAGCTTTTGCCGACTGCATCGAGGAGGAGCATCTATGTAGGTGATGCCACTCGCACCCTATCTCAGTAAAAGAGGCTTTCTCGGGGGTCTCCCTCTCGTGGCATCCGCCCTCACAATATGCAGGAGATTTCGCTCTTTGGTTTACCCCCAAGATCCTCAGTATAACAAGCTACGCTGTCGCATAGTCAGCAGAATAGCCACAGGCCATAGACCCTCAGTACCAGACTATTGCGAGCAAATTCCCAAAGCGAATACTTACGCCGCACAACGAAAGAGATCATATATCACGCCATTAGCTACATGCTGCCACACGCAGTGCCATGAGGCAACTACAAAACCTTCTTGCGCTACGGCAATTCGTGCAACGCCTCAAACACCGTAAAGTGAGCAGCAATTCGATGTGCCCGAGGGATGGCAAGACAAATCTTCAGGTAACACAGTCACCTCAAGCCACCCCTTTAGGTGGATGCACCAACAGCTCCCTCTGGGTCAGCTTCTCCACTCGCAACGAAAAGACGAATGTCGCCTCTATCCTATTCAGTAAAAGGGACCGGCGACAATATTCAGCAATATGTAGACGCTCTTTTCTCTCGCGACCTCGGGAACCATTTCTTAGGTAGGCGCATCACCGATGGATATGCCGCCATCCGACTCCATGTAAGCGACAATCCTGAGCAGATAACTCCGGAAGACGATACCCGAATCTACGCCGGAGGCAAGCGCCCCGTCCCTTCCCATCGTCAAGGAATATATTGTAAAGAGGAATGGCCGGGAGGTGGCACGCGTGGGCAAGCCCTCACCTATGCGATCCGGAGGAACGAGAGGACAACTACACGATAGAGGTGGTGTGCGAAAATAGGAAGTACTCCCCACCGATAGGATCGAAAACAACGAGCAGCCCGGGGTCTATCCCTCCCAAGTGGGCGAGGATAGGCTCCTCCACCTTACGGCTGCCAACCGGGTCAATACGCTTGGTCTCTATACACTCGAGTAAGATTAGTGCAAACGCATCACCACCCCTGCCTCCACGCTATCGCTAGAAGGGACTGGCTTGCCCCCCTATATCGTAGTACTGAGACCGGTCAGGGCGCATCACCCAGCGCATTATTCGCTCAGAGCAGAGCGAGGAAATATCTTAATTTCTCACCCCGACAACCCCTCCCAGAGTAACGCCCCTACTCTTGGGGATTTCTTTTCCTTTCCGGCTAAAAGCACTCGACTTACCGGTTAGAAAAATTTTTCTTTCCCAGGCAGAAACGAAAAATATTTCAGGCAGTATCCCCTTGACTTTTCAAGCTATTTCTGAAAGAAAATCAGCTATGTGCCTCCGGAGACGAACACTCCCCGGCCCATTTGCCCGTATCGCCCGCAGCAGTAAACAAAAACAGCATAATAACATCAAATCCCTTCGAGGAAAAACATTCTACAAAAAGAGTTGCAGAAAAGGTTGTAAACTAGAAAATAAAGTTGTAACTTAGTGGCGTAAGTAAATACAGCGAGTACTAACAACTAAACGGATTGACCCATGACTAAGACGATCACTTTCAATGAACTGAGAAGGATCAAAGATAGCCTTCCCGATGGAGCCACGCAACGCATCGCTGATGAGTTGGGGCTTAAGGTAGAAACAGTACGCAACTATTTCGGCGGTGCCAATTACGAAAACGGAAGAAGCGCGGGTATTCATCGAGGCGGGTCCCGACGGAGGTATTGTAGAAATTGACGATACAACAATACTGAGAGCGCGCTCTGCACTGATCAGGGGGAGATGGAGCCTCTCCGACCCGAGAAGGAAGCCTAACTCTTGTGAGAAAATCAGATAAAAAGGCACGGGAGGCGAGATCACTCTCGATGGAGAATAGGCTTGCCCGTGCATCTTCTCGCAGAGCTCAGGCCTCGAGGGCTTGTCTCTGTAGCGACCTTGACCAAGGCCTCCCCTAAGGAGGTCTCAAAATGGGGATGGAGGGTTTGTGTGTATGCCACCACCCGGCTGCATTTCTCCATCTTTTGACTGATGCAATAGAATAGAAAGTGGCAGTAAACAGAGCAGTTCATGGGCAAAAACAATCCCCGAACAACAAGAAAGAGCTCGTTACCATAGCATCACACCTTTCAGAAAAGGCCCAAAGTGACTACAAACGTTGCTACCAGGCAGGGGATAGAAAGCTTCACTGCAAAACGTTAATCAGATACTCCCATGAGTCTCAGCCGAGTGCACGTGTGCGCATCAAAGGCGACCTACCTCGCACTGAGACGTTGTAGAGAACAATAGTGGAGACCGCTCGGGCTATGCTGCCGAGCTCAATCAGTGGATGGCTACAACAAGAAGAACAGAGCTGCAGGCTACTCCTACGTACTCGTGCCTGTGGACTTTAGCGACTTCATGCCCAGCGTGCACGATTGCCTTCCACTTTTGCGCACCTGCAGAGGCCTCAACGTAAAATTGCTCCATGTCTACTTCTCGCGGTTCTACTCTAGTTTGCATACTCTCCCCGACATATCTGTTTATCAGGCCAATAAGGAGCTTAACATCCGTCAGGAACAGGCGCGCCGAACGCAAAATAGAAATCCCTCAAAAGGGATGCTTGAGATAAAATAGAGAGTGGCGAACTACCGAAGCAGCCAGAGACCCAACTCATTGACGGGATGCCCGAAGGATGCCAAGTACACCCTCGGTAGCCCGCAACCGTCCTCCTCTTGCGTCATCATGGGTACAGAGGGAAAAGCCGTCTGCAGCGGGAGGCCTTATCGGCTCCGTGGCCGCTGAGGGTTATTGACCGCAGACAAAAGGTGCCCCGTACTCGTAATGGTACCCAGGGAGCACCCAAGTGGTAGACCCTTCGCAGATGCCAGAAAATGTAGGCGTAGCCACCGGGTTTTGACCAGCGCGACCTCGTGCTCTTCGACCACCGCATGATGCAGCTCACCGAGCCTAATAAGCCTTCAACTACATGCTCTTCAACGTCTCTCCCAGAGCTACGGAAGACTGGAGCGGGATCGTTGCGTGCCGCGGTGGAGTACCACAAAGCAGCACTACGACAGCCAATGTTGATTTCCCAGCTCTCTAGATACGGGCAGATTTCTCTCTCTGGCATGAGAAGTCGTCATCAACCATTGGCCTCGTGGTCCAGCACGTGTCGCCACCAATCTCTCTTTGCACGTTCTTCAACAGTATGTGCCCGCCAGATGCTCTTCCATGCGGCACGCTCCCTCATATTATGCATAGCAGTTCGCGGCGGTGAAGCCTTCATCATTTCTATATTAGCAGCAAGATTAGATCAGAAAGATCGATCCTCCCTACAGAGGCCATCGCTACTAGAGAAAGTGATGATCAAAGGGAAGAGCCTAAGGAAAGAGAGGGCTGAGAGGTGCAGCACAAATTTTCTCCCGCCTCAAAGAGACACAAGCGGATAAGACACCTGCATCAGTCGCAGCATCACTGCGCTCTCTCTTCAGCTGGTGGTAGGCCGTGAGTGTGCGATGCTCCACAAAAAGTCAGGAAAGCTCTATAGGGCAGAATGCTTATAGTCAGGGTGAGCACAATGTACAGTTCACTGAGACGCAGCCAGAGCAAGGAGGGCAGCCGGGAGGGCTCTCGTAAGGCTGGCCCCGAAGGCGATGACAGGAGGAGGATAGTAAGCTAGATGCTTGCCCGCTAAAGAAGCCCACACACAATCAGTATTGCGCACATCCACTAGCGGATTTGCAGCAAATTACCGCCTGCCACGCCACAATCGAGCAGGCACCGGTCCTCGAGAGGACCGGGAAGAGCAGTCGCCTCAGTTTGCGCCGGCTTGGCGGATAGAAGCCTTGTGGCAGTGCTGGGTCAGTTGCGGTGGCATACTGAATGGATTAAGGTGTGAGATCTTTCGGCAGGGGGTTTCACGTAGAGCAGGTACCCTTCTTACGAGGAATCGCTGGATGACGCTGATCTGGGCTGGATAGGATCCCACCGGCAGCCCACCGCGTCACTGTTGGTGGCGATTGTTGAGAGATGCGCCCCACCCCCGTGGCATAAGCTGCCGAGAGTAGCCCCAGGCCGACGTAGCTACGGATAGCGCGCGCCACTATATCCAGCAACTCAGCGTAAAGGCGTAGCCAGCATGCCGAGGAAAGAATTGGCACTCAGACCATCAGGAGGCCAAGACTGACCCGTAAGCATCAGTTTTGTCGTGTTCACCAAGTCGATGCTGCTCTGCACCGGCCAGGGGCATCTGCCATGAGGTTCGTGGGGCGGTGGCACCCTCGAGACCAATCAGCGCTGCCGATAGTTGCAAAAGCCAAGGGCGGGAACTGCAAATAATCGTCGTAGTGGTGGCGAAGAGGTGGGAAGATTGCGTCCGAAGCTCCCAGATCGTGCATCGAGCAGCAGCAGTCGCAGCCATCCCCATAAAAGGGCGTGAGGCACTCCCAAGGCTGCCGGCGAAGAGTAAAATCCTCCGTGCGGGCGAGTCGGAGATCTCAGCACAGGCCATGAGGCTCCAAAAGAGGACTAGGAGGGTAAAGAGAGAGTCGTTTCATCAACAACAAAGGCTATGGCTAGTAGATTTTCTCCCCTCAGTTTTGCGGTAGACGTGCCGAGAGTTCTTTGCGCGTAGTGATTTCGCTTCTATCTCTTGCTATGCTGCCCATTCATTTCCCCATCAGGTAGAGAGGGATGGGCGGTCTATATCCTCACCATAAGAGGGCTGTATGTGGGCGAAAGCACCTGCAATTCCCATATGGATTCGCATGAGAAGGCTAGAGCGTCTCTTGCTCCACTCGCTAAGGGAGGTTCTCACCTCCAAAGACGAAAGGGCCTCCGGGAGGTCTCCCTCTTGCTAGCAAAGCGCAGCACCTCCCGCCTGTGCCCCGATTGCGCTCGGTGGGAGTATCGCAGTGCTCTCCGTAGTAGAAGTCCTCCAGATGCACCACGTGGAGGAGACCCCACAGAGCCTCATCACGATAAATCAGATGCAGCGAAGCGAGGCTCGAAGCCAACCTTGGAGCCTCGAGTCTCGCCTAGATCGCCGCTCGGCGGCTGGAAAGCCTCCACTCCATCAGTTGGTAGACAAGCGGGTTTATCACCATCATCGCCACCATCGAAGGGAGTTAAACAAAATTCCCATAAGGAAATGGTTTATTTAACAATGGCTACAATACAGGGATCTTTGCCCTCGGTATTAAGCAGGTGAGCACCACCTTCAATGTAGAAACAGCCGAAACCTTATCAATACCTCAAGAGATGCACACAGGCACTGTCATGCCCCCTACGAGAGTAGCACCTGCCTCAGTTGCAGCTACAATGGACTGCATAAAACCTTAGAACCATCCCGGAAATTTATGTCAAAGACTTACCATTAAGACATTGAGAGGATCATTTGGCCCCACGGATTGCTTCGTCATCGAAGCCATTTGTCCTTGGGACCCACCATTCATTTCCATCCCTTCCATCAGGTATAATATTATCCTTGCCAGGGCCACCTGGGTAAGCATCATTACTAAAAGGCATCAGCCACCTTGCATCCACAGGCAAAACCGAGGCGCCTTGCCTTGCCTTCTCTGCGATGCTGGGCCATCCATCTTATCGTCTTCGCTTTGAGCTACCCACCTTGCCGCCATGGGCCTTTGGCAAGGTAAAGCACATACTATCCCGTTATAATAAGAAATTATCTACTTTTGCTCAGGCAGATTGTCGATAATATCAATCTTAGAAGGGCAGAACCTCCGCAGTAGCCACAAACGGGCGATGGATGTCGCCCCAAAACTCGCTATTTTGGCATTTGCGCCTTGCTCCATCAAGAAGCCAAACATTTACGATCGGTACAGGAAGCTATCAGCGATAAAGCCATGGAAGCGTACTGCGCACGATAAGAGCGTACCAAAAGCGTCATTCACGCCTTAATCATGGGCAGCCGTCTCTTATAAACTCAACAACAGTTTGAGGGCTTTCTTAGCTCTTTCTTTTCTTCGGCTGTGGCATCTTCGGCGGGGCCGCCTGGGTTTCCCCTCCTCCTCTTCTTCGTAGAGAAGCGAAGGTTTTTCTAAAGAAGTACATCTCCATACTCATCTCGGCAATGGCCTACCTCATCACCTTTATCGGGTACAAGGTCCTGCAGGGCGACCTAGCAGTTCAGCGGATGGGGCGCAGATGGCGGGAAGAGCCGAAGTTTATCGCTCACCCTTTAGGGCGACCTAGATGCAGACGATGATCAGGCGGCCTCCGTCTACCCACCAGCCAATCTTGATGAAATGGGCGAGGCAGCTCCTCCATACGCGTGTCCGTCTCTGTAATTTATGCCAGGTTGTCGTCGGGGGCTGTTGAAGTCCACTCGCACAAAGGTTCTCAGTCCTTTGGGGGTGAATCCTTGATGTTCATTCTCTTTGGAATGATATAATTGGAGTTTAGATTCTGCACAAATTCTTGAGTTCGGAGAGCCATGGCGCCATCAGCCAAGCGGAGACACTCAAAACTTAATACCTCCCGATCAGGGTGCTTGCTATCCTCTTGCATTTCCTTGGAATAGCTCCCTAGGCTCGTCGTAATGTCCAGTGCCATACGCATAGCAGCCAAAAGCCTCTCATCTCCTCGCCCTCGGCAATATGCACATAGGCTTTTCTTAAAGGTAGTCGCTCCCCTTCACCCAGGCTGGGAGGCGGGGTGCGATAATAACCTCTAAGCGCGCTCTTAATCACCCTTGGAAGGCACAGGCTGCAAAGCGGGCTACCTGCTTCTCTCGCCATCGGGCGCAGGAGACTCATGTTTATAGAGATAAGAAGGCTTCATCGAAACCATCTCCATATGAACCCTACAGTCTCTTAGGCAAGAGGTCAGTTACAGGATTTTTCTTGAGAGAATTCAAGGTCTCAATTTACCTTCTCAGGCATGTTTACACGCTGATAGCAAACGGCCAGGCGTGACAACTCTTTGGGGATGCACATTCTTCCACGGGTCCGGCATGGCGGTAATGCCTGATGCCTCTCTCAGTAATCTCCCACCAAAGAAGCGGCTATTAGCCCAAAAGATTCAAGGTGTTGGCATCGGTATCGAAAGGCTGAGGTGCGGAACAGTTGCATCCTCACGCCCGGCATAGTTCCTGCAGGCGTAGAAAGGCCCGCCCCTCGCACCATGGGCTCAATGGGGAGCACACCTCCTTGGGACCCGGGCTTTGCCACCATGATATCTTGCCAGGTGCTATCCTACCGACTGCTCGTGCAGGGGAATGGTTGGTAAATCGGTAAAATCTTCAGCATGAAACTTTGGCACGCCAAATAAAGACTCGCGATAGCTCACCCAGCATGGCTCACCGTTGAGGTCATCGGGCATCTCTATACCCATCGCTTTTGTTTCCCGCTCCCATCCTATCGAGGGTGATAAAGGGGTATAGATCGAATCATGAGCTTTCCCGCCAGGGAGGTAGAGCTTTCCAGGAGATTTTCGTTCTAGTCAGCACTCCGGCAGTAGGCTGTGCTCCTCGTCAAAGGCCAGGAACCACAGAGAATGGAGTTGAAAAGTAATCACTTTTATTCTCTTTGAAGCTACCAAACCGAGTCTGGCCTCACATTTCAGCGTACCCAAACTCTTGGAAGAAGGAATACATCTCAGCGGAATCGACACTTTGTCAGAAAGATCTGATCTAAACTTATCCTCAGTCAGATTCTCGTCCGTATCCTCTTCGGGTAGGAGCTCCATTTCGCCTTCATCTGCTGCAGCATATCGGGCATAAGCTCCCCTATTTTTGGAGGTTGCTCCGTCTCTGTGGCAATGCGGTAGCAAGCGCGTCCAGAGGTGAATAAAAAGCGGCTGCAAGCAAAAGGGTTTGAGGGATTTCTTGAAGAGGCTCAAGCCATGGCAAGAAGAGGTAACCGATCACGATAGAGATGGAATAACAAAAAACGCGCATAAGGCTGCACCATATAGGCCTCACTCGTAAACGGAGGCGGCCTCACCAGGAGGAACTCCATCTTGAGTCTCATCCCAGTAGGACATCAAGCCCAGCGTAATGGCGAAGCGGCTACCAGGCGCTACACACATATTCACTCGAGGCAGAGGGGCAGATCCGCTCCGCCTCCGTAGGCAGCTCAGACACCCACAGGGCCTCAGGCAGCAGGTCTACAAGAGTGTCAGAAGCTACTCACTCCGTCTCTCTTACAGAAGTGGGGCGTGATAGATCTTAAACAAATTTTCTAATGACAAGCCCCACAGGCCTCACACAGCCCAGCAGCGGAAGTAGAGCAGACAGATGCACTGCACCGCCCGATAGACTCTATCAGCTTAGCCTCAAGTTTCACTTTGAGTTCACCTCTATAATACGCTCTATCAGGGTCTAGTACCCTTATTGAGGTATCCCAACATATCCCATTTCCATAGATGCTTTCTTCTTAGGATAAGCTCTCCCCCAGGCTATAGGGCTGCTCTTCCAGTGTTGTTTGAGTAGGAAATAGCTTCGTAAGCGGTTGGATAGGATATACTCGTTAATGGTCTTTTTCTATTCCTTAGTGATGAATGGGGAGAAAGTTCGTCTATACGGATATCGTTATATTTTTCTTTTTATGCGGGGCTTCCGGCGCGCAAAGTCGCTGATGATGGCGGAAGGGCTTGCCCTCGTCGTCGTGCAGATACATTCCATTCCTCGCAGTGGCGCACTGGAGCGCTCGGCACACTGGTCGTGAATTTAGGTACGGTTGCGGTGGGAGGCAGTTCACTGCCACACGGTAGAAGTCATCTTCACGCACGTGCCCTGCTTATAATTGAAGCGGGGATACTCGAGCAGGCGCAAGTCGTACCATCGCAGGGATGACCACCTCCACACCTGCGCTGTAAGTATGGGGATGGGGACGTACACTCGCCCTCAAAACCCTTAAAAAGCCCTCACCGACGCAGGAAACACGTGCCTCCCTATTGAGCCTTGGTCAATCGCAAAATGATGAAATCCTCATCGCTAAGCTACCATTCGGGTCCTCAGCCGCTCTCACAGGGAAATGGTAAAGAGCCGCCACTCTCTCTTCAAAGCCCTAGGCCAATCAAGTAGTCTCAAACTCCATGAGGTAGCAAAGTTCATCAAGGATTGTGCAAGTAGCTTGTCCCAGCGCACCACCGCCATCTTTACTCAGCTCAACGGCGTGAGAGGCTCAGGCAAAACTCGACGTCCCACAGGTAATTGTACTTACGCTTCTTCAGAAATATCAGACTAATTGCCGGGGAATACAAGCCGCTGCATGGAGCTCTCAAGACGCTCTTCGAATTTAGAAGCATCCCATTGGTCACAATACCCCAGGGTAGCCTCAACGAAGTGAAGCTCAGCCCGATGGCATCAAGGTCCCTGACACTAAAGGCCTCCCCTCCCGTAAAGATGACAAGCACTTTATGCGGATCTACGGCAGGCGTTATGCTATCATTTTTATGAGGAAGAGACTCCTCTCCAGGAGGCTACTGGCGGCACTATCTGGCAATCGCTACCACGGTGGCGCGCCGTTGTTGAGCATCGCCCCAAAGGCGTGAGTTTGTGCTCAGCTACGCACGGCAGTAAGAACGATATGCCTCTAGCGAAATGCGCTGGCGGAAGAGATTTTGCTCGCTCATTTTCAGTATTTTCTTTAAATTACCGGGGCCATGGTAGGGGTTACTCGCACTGTCCTTCCGCACAATACCCTTCCGGCTTGTCTTTTGTGGATATCAGCCGGGTTATCGCTACCAACAATCCACCTTAGTTTCCCAACGGCCGTTCTTAACTCATCCCATCTACGGCTCGCATCGACATATTTCTAAAGGCCGATGCATCATCAAATGTTGAGCGCTGCCATTTGGCATCAGTTTGCTGGTTTTATTCGCAACTGAAACCATCCTCACGCCAATTGATTTCTCAGAAAAGTATTTATACCCTCAATAGGCTTGCCCTCAGGGCTCTGTACCTTGGCTTTGACTTGTACTCCACATGGGGAGCTTCCCGCGCCTACTCTACACTCACTTTCCCAAATACCTTCATAAGAGGTGTGCAGAATAGTCCCTAGGAGGGCTGCACTCACAATGCTGGGGGAGGCTGGCTACTCGTTTGATTAGTTTTCATTATATTTAGTTGTTTACTTTAGGGTTTCACTTTGCAGATTAAATCAAATTATGACTGGGTCCTTCTCATCCAATATCTCAGAGGGAATGGTAGCAAATGGTCGCCATGAGACTTTTTTGTGGGAATGGCTCAAGCAATCAAGTTGATCTCTTTTTTAGTTATTCATGGTGCAATCCCCTTCATTTCAGCATTGCGTCTATCATCAGAGGTTATCGCTACCAGGTCACCTTGGTCGCCCACTCCGCCGTTCTCGGCTCCATCTCCATCTTCCCATGCCACTGCAGATCTTCTCTACATCCAGCGCCTGTTTGAGATCCGATATCACCGTGCCTTCGTTGGCATCGGTTCATCACGATTACACTCAAGGGACACAAAATCTCATCAAAACTCATGATCTCAAGAATAAAGTAGCTTCTATATAACTGGTGAGTTTTCCATCGAAGTCTTCTTTCAGCAGAAGTCAACATAAGGCATCCATACATAAGCTGATATCATCTTCGTCTTGCTTATCACTTCTGATTTTTCCTAGGGGAGAATAGACCCAAGAAGGCAGCACATCCGATGCTGGGAGGCGGCTACGCGTTTGGTTAGTTTTTTTCATTATGTTGGTCGTATAGGCGTTCACTTCATCAGCCACATCCATCGGGCTATCCTGCCTATCGGACATCAGGCTCTAGAGAGGCGAAGAGGGCAGAATAACCTATTCTTTCTAGAGTGCACCACAGGCTCCTTACATGACCTTTACTTTAAAATCCCTTGCTCAGCTGGATGGTTTCCATATAAGGGCAGTAAGTATAGTCCCTACCCGGAAGCCTCAGCATCCGTACTCCTTTTGTGGCAAGGCTGCCGCCAAATCTGAGATATGGAGCATCCTTGCACGAACAGCACCCCCCTCGCACATTGGTCTTGGCAGGGCGTGCCTCACACTCCAGGGCATATCTACCAGCCAAGCATCATGTCTTCGGGGGTTTATTTTGGGAGTCTAGCACGATTTTCCTGATACTCAATACGCCCTCAGGGCGACCTTGGAGCCTGGATCAGGTCTCCATAGGAGGTTATCAATAAGGTTACATCCTGCCAGCAATACTTCATCACCAGCAAGGGAGATGGGTTTGAATTAATAAAATTTCTTCATTGTTTTGGTGTGTGTTATTTTGGTGTGTATAAGAGCTTGCAAGAGGAGGCCTCCCCAATGCTTTACGTCTCTGGGCTGAGTCCTCCTGCATTAGTGGTCTCTTTCTTCTTTCCTTGGGAGAAGAGGGTACTTTTCTCATCTCCTCGTACCTCTGATGAGGGGACATAGACACGCACACTCTGAGGCATATCCTCTATGCTTTCTCTTCCTCTCCGCAGATGGAGTCTTGCTGTGAGGGATTTTGTCACTCCGAGCTGAATCAGGAGTCCAGTTTTCGTTTCCTCCCTTTTTCCCTCCCAAAGGGCGCAACCCGACAGAAAAAGAACCACGATAAAAGAGGCAAATGCAACTGCCAATACAGAGCCGATACAGACTTTCTTTCTTCTTGCCATACATGCTTCTTTTTCTAAAGAGTCACAAAATAGAAAAGGTATACCTCCCGAGAGGATCCATCCACCCCAAAGGTACTACTAAAGAATAAATCTCAACCAAATTCTAACAATGCCTGCAGAGAGAAACGCATCGCCCTACCACAGCAAAGCACTGCCGGGCAGAGTTTTTCTCCATGAGGCTGATTTCCTCCTCCCTTTCCGCAATTTTCAGATCTTTGCCTGGAAAAGCGGGCACCAGCGTGGGGAATCAACAACGAGCGAAAACCGTTTTGTAGCCCATTGGCAAATCAGAAAGAAATGACTATCTTTCGAGTGTGAAGCAGCGAAATCGGCTCAAAGATTATCCAAACCCAATAGAATTACAGCAAGTATGGGGACAGCACAGAGTATAAACAACTTTATCAATAAAGGGGACTGCGTTTACAGCTGGAGGAACGGACAGGCACTCAAACTCGTGGGAGTTCTGCAACTGCTCATCGCCAGACTGGAACGCGGTGGCACACAGACCTACCAAGAGTTTTCAGAGGAAAGTTAGCGATTTGGAAAAAGCGAGTTTGTCATGATGACGCTCTTCAATACGAGCGAACCCTGTTCTATGCTTTGATGTCACAACACGTAGAGGAGTTCATGCCTATCGTCTATGATCCACGGTTTGCGGATGCCAGTTCGGCAGTACGACGAAATTTGTTTATGCAAACCTCAAGACAGACTTTTCTCTCCATTGATCACCCGGATGAGATAGAAGGAGGCTTTGAAGGCATGCAACCAGTGATCGCGATCTTCCGTCTGATTGTCGTCTGCCGATGCCGAAGAGATTTTAGTATGGGGAGACTGAGATTGGCCGGAGTCGCCATCTCCATTGGCAAACTCATGGTCTATACGGCTGCTGCCGGCATCAGCCCAGATCAGGGTACTTTACCCTTGGTGCTGGATGTCGGCACCAATAACAAACAACTAATTGAAGATCACTCTCGATCTGGGCAATAGACATCCTCGTGTACGTGGAAGGCGTAATTATGACCTTCGTGAACAAGTTCGTATCTACGCCGAGCGCCTCTTCCACACCTATATTTGCATTGGGAAGACTTCGGCAGGTCTAAATACCGCCACCATTCCTAAGAAATACCGGACCGCATTTGCCACGTTTAACGGCGACGTCCAAGGAACGGGCATTGTAGCATTTGGCAGGTATCCTTGGCGCGTTAGAAAATTTCAAAGAAAGTTCACCGACCGGCGGTACCTTGGTCTTTGGTGCCGGTACGGCAGCGGGTTGAGTATTGCGACCCAGATTTCAGAGGAATTCAAGCCAGCGAGGGACTATCGCAGACTCCGAAGCCCGAGGCACGTATCTACCTGGTCGACAAGCAAGGACTTCTGTTTAGAACACCGAAGATCTAACAGAAGGGCAGAAGCATTTCGTGCGTAACGTACCGGTTGGCAATGCCTCGTCACTCCACAGACCTCTATCATGCCGTGAAGGCCCGTGCACCCAACCGTACTTGAGTCAACATCTACTACCACGCCAGGGATGTTCAGTGAGAGTTATCGGAAATGCTTCAGTAGTGGGAACGACCGATAATATTCCCGCTATCTAACCCGACAGAGCTGAGGCCACTGCAAAGGATCTTATCCACTTTCTGGACTGAATGGTCGTGCGCTCATTTGACAAATATCCCAAAGCGCTCGGTTGTCTGCGGCATTACCTACAGCATCAGGCGGGCCAGCTTCTTGGTAGCACAGTGTCCGGAGACTTGGGCTCCGGCATCCTCCTTCCACTGCAGGTGGTAACTAGGCCCTACTCTCTAGAGGCAGCCATGCACTTGGCAGATTGTGGCACTTCTAAGCCGGGTGCGTGGCCCTCCGTCGAAAGCTGACGGAATTCTCTGAGCCACATCGCCGTAGTGGTGGCAGGTCCACGCCATAAAGCAAGGGCTTACCCGTGAAAGATAGAGATGCTCACGCCGAGAGCTGTTAGGCGAAGTGGTATCGAAGTACAGATGAGATACAAGTTCGAAAGTCCATGGGTATATTATTATTCCAAAGTATACAAAAGTGTACTGGTAATCATCGATTATCACCTTGGGCTACGATACTTGTAAAGAAATGGTTTGGAAGAGTTCCCTGAGAAACTGTCTCGTCTTATCACAGATGCAAGCCTACCCGCTTCCTCTTCTCCTCCGTATTGAAATATCTTTCACAGAGCGAGTTGCTATCTCTGAGCTGACAGTCTGATATACTGCAATGGGAGGTGTACGTAACATACATCGTGGCCATTGTATTGGTAAAAGTGTGAAAGTACGCCCCGGACGTCAGGGTGCATTTATCAATACCATTTGCCAATCACAAATACAATATTCATCGGCTTTTCTCTCAACATTGCCCTCTTTGGAATAGCATGCCCTATTTTCTTATTTTCTTCACCAATGCAATTGTCGACTTGGGTTTGTAGGCATTTTTCTTCATAAAGGCCGGCGACCTAAAGAACCTCAAATAGCAAACGCACCCTCAACATAATAGATTCTCACACTCCATTGATTTGGGTTCTTCGCGGCAATCCTCTTCCTAATAGTCAGCATCCCTATTTCCATCGCTATAAGCCAGACCTTCACCTACGTGGGCAACGTTGCTCACCCCTTGGCCTTGCTTTATACCAGGGATCATGCTATTCGATTCAAGGGTTGTCCATCAATCCGGCACGACCATGTTTCACCGTGGCCTTGCCAGGAGATTTATTTCTCTCTCCTCTGACCATCCATCCGTCCTGCTGTTGGGAGGGCATCTAGGGCATCAGCCTCAGCGTGAGTTTAAGAAAGGACATTGATTGTCAGTCAGCAGCTCCGGCCTTGGCCATCCTTTGATCTTAGCCTCTTCATGGCGACACCCAATGCGCCACCAATGTTGTTACAACCGGCTACTGTTGTTTGTGTTTGTCATTCCATTATCATGTTTATCATGCCTTGCATCATACATTAGGGAAGGCGTTCTTGAATACCGAAATTTTAAAGGTTTCTGAAAAGTAGAGACCCTCTCCTCCTTTGAATTGTACCTTTGCAGCTGAAATAAATGAAACCCTCCTTACACCCCCAACCCTTCGCCCAGGCCCTCGTCAGTTGGTTCGAAGAGTGCCGGGCTCATGTTTGCCACTCCAGCCTACCACATTTGGCTTTCCGGAGGTCATACTGCAGCAAACGCGCGTAAACCAAGGGCTCGATACTTTCTTCGCTTTGCTTCGTTACTTCCCTCCGTTAGCGACCTGGCACAAGCCTCGAAGATCAGGTACTCAGCCTATGGCGGGGACTTGGCTACTACAGCCGGGCACTGACCTCCATCGTGCAGCACAAGTTATAGCCACGAGCATCAGGATATTCCCCAAAGATTTTGCCTCGATACATACTCACCGGGGAATTTGGGGCGACTACGGCGGAGCCATTGCCTCGTTCGATCCCCCTATCCTGCCGTAATTAGCAGTATACTGCGCGTAGTCAATACGACTTCACAGCAACCCGAACTCCCCATAGACACTAAGCGGGAAGCGACTCTCACGCAAACATTGGAGGATTTCCTGTACAACTCCCTAACAGAAGCTAGGGCGAAGCCCTTATAGAGACTAGGCGCACTGGTCTGCCTCAATCTACAATGCTCTGCCTGCCCTGCCTCATCGTGGTGCCGTGTGGCGGGCTCCTCTCATCCGTCTCACTCCCCATAGGAAAAAGCTAACCCATAGGGATCACTTCAACTGGCTACATCTATAGTACCCACCATCAATAAGTCTTGCTGGGAGGCGGGGAGGAAACGACATCTGGCGGGCTGTATCAATTCCACTTTATTCCAAGGTGACGGCTAGGCTCGAAGCCTGATCCATTGGCTAGAGCACGAGCTCTCCTACTCAGGAGAGTTGCGCCTTGCATACAACTCACCCTCAGGCACCCGGCTCTCCCACCCAATACTTCATCACCATCTACACCCTTGAACTTGGGTCAAAGCACCCTAGGGCACCAAGTACCAATGGGTAAAGCCAGACTGAATTGAATTTTGCTTCCTCCACGCCTCTACGTCCGCTTTCTTGAGCAGCTGCACTAAGTTCGCCCTCCGCCCCTCAGACTCACCCCTCGGCAGTCCTATTTACCCCTGGCTTTCCTCCATCCACCCCTCCCTCAGCATCATTTGACTATTCGCAACGAAACAATATAACAGGTAAAAAATAAGTACTTTTGCAGCGAAGATTGCGGCCGTAAGTGTAATTAGGTAGCCACATTGGGCGCTGGATCTAATGCTGCAGGGGCGTGAGGGACAGTCCCACCTCAGCCACTCTCCTCAAGATTAATCATTTGCCATCTGTGGCTCTGGGGTATCCCGGAGCTTTTTTAGTCAATAGGGCTTGCTTAGCTCTCAATCCCATCTTTTCTTGCTTTTCCGAAATAGGGTAGTCATATCTCAGTTTATACGAAAGAGGGCAGAGACTTTCTGATTACGGTAAAGTGTGCATAAGACGAGAATCCTTTGTACATTTGTACTAGTTTAAAGAACATTGATGCCCATGGATAGTAGTAAAGTATTGACATTCGTTGTGGTATAGATACCGGAGTAGGAAAACCCTATGGAAGCCAGAGCATTTTGCTCCGCCAGATGCGGGAGGCAGGCCTCCGTGTGATCAGCCAAAACCTGTACAAACGGGCTGCGAGGGAGCGTAGCGAAGACCAACGTACACGACGCTCTGGCCCCCCATCGGTCGGCGGCAGGCGAACCTACCGCTGTACCTATCTTTATAAACATCCTGCGTCTCTCCTCACCTTTCGGCTCCAGCTAGAACAACGCCCCTTAGACCCAAAAAAGATGGGCTCGATACCAGGGCTACTCTCCCAAACTACGATCGCATCCTAATGGAAGTGCCGGAGGGCTGGTTCCACTGACCCCGAGCTCCCTTACCCTCGGCACTGTTGCTCAGCGGGGCTATCCATGGCCTTAGTTACCTCTTGGGGCGGCTAGGGGGCATCAACCCCACACCCTACTGAGCTTGCAAGCACTGCAAGATCAGGAGATGCCGATAGGAAGCGGGTCATCTACAGCCACTATCCCCAAGGGCCCCCCATAGCCCACAAGACTGCTTGTATCACCATTACATGCAACCTAGCTTCCCTCACTCTGTGGCAAGAGATAGGATACAGAGAACATTGGACTCCAGTCTTCTGACGAAATAACATTGCATATAGAAAGAGACGAGATTTCACTCCTCAGCCTCCAAGGCTGCAAGACATAGTATATTACAGGCAGAAGCGGAGCAGGAGATGGTACACACAGCCTTGAGAGGCTACTTCACGACTATCAAATGAGCAATCATCGTCGCAAAAGACGGGGATCATCATTAAAGGCGGTCAACCTAGCAGATAAAAGCGCATGCAGGGTACGACGCCGCGGTGGAGGCCCTACATCATGCACCCCCATGGCGGTGGCTCTGCTCATTAGCCACGAGATGGGACTTGCGCTCCACCTCTATAGCTTCTCGGCACTCACCACACGATGTAATAGAGGACGCAGGAGTACACCGAAGAGAACTTATCCGCGACATGTTTGGCGACAGATAGCCCAAATCGTGCAGGGGAGACACCAGATCTCAGTGGAGATGTTCAGGATCAGGGAGGGATGTATCTGCCCCGGGCGGAAGGTTTCAAGCTAATCCTGACCGCGAACGACTGATGCCACGTATGTGCTCATCAAGATAGCAGACCGCCTGCACAACATGCGCACCTCTTGAGTCAATGCACCCACACTAAACAACTCAAGATCCACAGGAGAGACGCTGTACGTCTGCGCCCCATTGCCCGCCGACTTGGGCTCTTTACCATCAAAACAGAACTCGAGGGCTGTGCTTCCCGCGAGGCATCCTGCCAGATACAACGAGATTAAAAACAAAATAGAGGCCAGCGAAGAGCATGAACTCTCCTCTTTGGGCATTTTACTTGGCCCCATAAGTCTTCGCTCGCGAGGGCTCAGCTACGGATAAGAGGCGAGGGTGAAGAGTTCTTCCTGGAATTTGGCACCAAAATGCAGGAGAAAAAAATCCCCTTCAGAGGTGCTTACAGCCTCTACGCGTGCGCATCATCTTTTGGGAGCCAGAGGGCATCCCCGACAAAAGGTGTGTTGGGATATTGCTCCGAGATCACAGACCTATACCGCAATAAGACAGACCGCATCCGCACGACTAGGTTGGATTCCCCAAGACCAATGGCTACCAAGCCCTCCACCCTTACAAGCGATGGGACCCGATGGAGAATGGATAAAATACAGATACACTCTCGCCGCATGGACGATATGGCGGAGCGTGGATTTACCCGCCCATTGGAGTACAAAAAGCGAAAACGTAGAGGGAGACTCCGAGCTCGATCGCTGGAGTAGAAACGATCCGCGGATCACAAGTCCACTCCGGACTCAGTGGACTTCCTCTTGATACAATCAAAGCCAATCTCTCCGACAGGGTCATCTTTACCCCCAAAGAGAAGTTTTCCTCTCCCCAAGGTGCTACCGGGCTGGACTTTTACCTGCCTCCACATGGAAGCTGGGAATAAATGTCTCAGTATCAAGATAAATCATCATCTATTTCCCCACAGGCCCTTACCCTCAGGGTGAGGATCAAGAGTAGAGTAATCACAAGCCGACCCAGAGCCTCATCCCAGAATGGCTCAAGTACGTAGTGACCAGGAAGCTCAGATGAAGATCAACGCTGCACTACATAAAGCAGACCGGGGAAAACGCTGGGAAAAATGGTAACCGAGCTGCTTGGGGCCGAGGCAAGCCATCACACCTCCTACTCGACAAGATTGCAGTTACTACAACTTCCACAAGAGAATTTTCTTGCTGTATGGAAACCACGCTCCATGGAGCTACAGGTCTTTCACAGGTATTTCAGGGCGCAGTGGCAGCTTCTTCTCTCGCGTCTGTTCCGCCCCTCAAAAGAAAACAGAGGCTCACAGCCGCCACCATCGAAGAAGCACAATCTCCAGGATAAGCCCAATGCAAAAAAGCCCTACTATTCTGAAACGGCACCTCCTCACTAACTTCACCACAGCCCCCTACTGCTCTCCCATCCTGGGCGATGACCAGTGGGGAACGGCACCATCATGGTACTGGCCTTAATTGTCCGGAGGCGTGCACTGAAAGCGGTAGAGGCGATGTTATCAGGACCGTTTGGGGCTGACCATCCACCCATTCTCTTGCGAGGCAGCTCTCGCCATCAAGGGATGGACTCAATCGGCATTCTCAACGCTATTATCCAGGACATTAGCAGGACTTTTACCGCTCCATTACAAGCATCAACCTCTCGGCTCCAAGGGGAGTTTTTGGGTGGAAAATCAAAGAGTAATGGTACGACATGGAGGATGTACGTCGCATCATCGAAGAGCTAAAACAAAGATACGATCGCATCGGTCACTCGGTCTAAGAATACTTCTCTTTTCCTATCCATGGGCGCCCTAAGCAAAAGTGGGTGTCCGTTCTTTTTCTATACAGCAAAATAGACTGCAGTTGTGAATAAGTGACACCACTAATTAGACACAGAGCTATGACAGTAAAAGAGATATATCGCAGCCCACGAGAGGTTCCCTACAAGGGACCTGTTCGCATAGCACTTCCCCAGCATCAGTTCGCGGGCGAGCCTGCAAACCCGACATGGTACGCACGGCGGAGCACTGGAGGGACTACCTCCCTCGCCTCAGGCATACGGCAGGCCGAGTTTATCCACCCCAGTAATCCGTGGTTTTGCCGGGCGCATTATAGACTGGCGCAAAGCCATCATATCTCTGGTCACTGCGATGTAATGCCCGTGGAGCCTCTTGAGCTTTGGAAGGCAGACCTTCCAGGCCCATCATCACGACAGCTGTGGGCCTTGGGGGCGAGGGTGGGCGACGACAAAGGGCAAACCATGATGCAGGTAGCGGGCTCCGCACCGCCGCCAACCCTCGACCTTGGCGTTGCAGCGTAAAATCCGCCTTCGAGGAGAGAGAGATCAACTCTACACTTGGGCATTCTACCAAGAGCACAAAGAGATGCTTCGTACGGCGTAATTTTGGTATCAGACACAAGCATGGTCAGCCCGCAACACCCCCCTCACTCCTGCGGATACCACTTGGACTTGCCTGCTGGGAATAAATTAACCCGGTCCCAATCGCGACCTCCACTCAAGGCACTTTGGCGGGCCATTGCAGCCCCATCAACGAGCTCCCTCAAAATCGTACTAGATGGGTGGGCAAAGAAGGATGCAATGCAATACCCACTTCTACGACGATGCCAAACCCCTCTCAACGAAGGAAGGCAGGATATGATTGCTCAAGTACCCTTCTCCCAGAGGCCTGCACCGAAGCCATTGGTATGGACGCCATGTTTGGCGAAAGGCTGGCCTCTAGAGCGCAATGCTAGCTGCCACTTCATGGCTTCGACGTATGCAGCCATTTGGGGAGGCTACACGGGCAGAAAGGCCAAAACGAATTGCTTCAAGTCTAAAATACGCCTTAAGTATCTATCGACTTGTAGTAAATCAAGATGGGTAGATCTAAACTCTTTGTAGACTACATATGATTGTCCTCCCTACATGCGCGTCAAAAATAACACCATGCACGGGAGGCGGGCTCTACCTCCCATTATTCCTCCCGCCTTGCTCGGCGGCCGAGGAGGCGTGTGCGTGGCTTTGGCCAGCGTCCTCTGGCGGTACGCCGCGGAGGGAGTATCCCCATCATCGCCACCTTCAGAAAGGTTCTTGGCATCAAGGTGTACTCATGGGCTTTGGTCTCAAGCAATGCCATCCACTCTCCCAACGAAAACTTCCTTGGGATGTGTTTTCATGATCTATTGATTGGGGCAAATAGCTCATATTGCCCCAGTATCCCTGTGGCCGATCACTACGTGCTGCAGGAGGGGATGCCATAAATGGTTGTACCAGGGATGGCAGAATACGCATACCCATGCCGCCATGACCACTCTTCCATTCACAGCGATGATTTACCCTAATGCGCTGGCTCAGTCGCTGGTATGGAGGCCCGCACGCGGCAGAGAGGATGTCCTGTTAGGGTGTGCGGCTCGCCTGCCTCGAGATGGTACACTTTGGGCACAGCAGCGTTCCTAGATATGCCACTCCTTCCCCATGGCAACGGCTCAAGCCATGGGACTCAGGGATGCGAGGCGTAGTGAGCTACACGCTCTTTGACCGAGGGGACGCAGAGCGCGCCAAACTCGACAGGGAAAATTGTAGCCGCTACCGCAAAATTTGAGCAGTTCTCCTCCCGAGTGATCTTCTCTATCGGTCCCATACCATCTACACGTGAAAGCGTACATCCCACTTCTGCCGCGACTTTGCAGACAAACAGGCGTATGGTTCACCTCCATCTCTCAGAGACCCAACCCGAGATGAAAAGTACCGTCAAAGATATGGTTGCGCCCTGCTTACTATTTGGAAAACTAGGTGCGCTGGGCGATAAGTTCGTACTAGCACACTCCTTTGGATGGAGGATGAGCGAACTAGACGTTATCGCTCGCCATGGAGCTTTGCCACCGTGCATAACCCGGCAATATGAAATAGCGTCCGGGCTACTTAACCTAAGTTTGAGGAGATGAAAGAAGCGCGGTATCCAGTGCAGGAATCCAGTACGGACGGATACTCCTCTAGCAATAATTTGGATATGTTCATCGCCATGCGCATGGCAGCTCTTCTGAGTAAAGTGGCGTTTCGACCCAGCAGCCGCCGAGGCAATATACCAATCTGCCTGCCACTCGTGAGGCTGCAACATACTAGGAGCAATGGCGGCGGGATAGAGGAGCCTTGGCGGATCTTGCCTCCTACGCTGCAGATCGCCCCACGATGGTGCCCCTCACACAGCCTCCTCCAGCCTCGTCTACTCTGCCGACCGGCTCCGTAAGCGGAATACCACACTATGGATGGTAAAATGCTGATGCGCGAAGGAGTAGTCGGGCCGAGAGAGAGAGTGGTGCAGGCAGATCAACGACACACAAGCTCATCAAATCCTACAGATCAAACAATAAATAGGTTAATGCTATGGAATGAAATGTATCACGGGGCGGCTGGCTTCGGCTTCAAGCGCCTCGCCTTCAAACAAATAGGTATCATCTTCTGGGCAGTGGCCAGGAGGTGGGAAGCTCAGATACGAAGGCCCCACCATCATCCCTTATGGCAAAATCTAACTGCCTCTACGGCTGTGGTCAGGGCATTCCATCTGCAGTGGCTAAGGGGCGTCCCGTGGTGGCTATGCAGGGCAGTTCATTACTACGGTACCCATGGAGCCCCATGAACTTCTTCCGGTACGTGTGATAGGCTCATCGGCGTAGGACGCTCTTTGTCGCAATGCTGCCGGAGGTATCAACACCTACCACGTAGGCGATCTGATGATTATGAGATCATATCAACCTGCCCAATCCGCTTCGGTTGGTCCTAATATGGAAGAGTTCAGAGTACGCTTATATGACCAGAGCTGACCGCGGCCTCCATCGCTCGTGCAGGCCGCATTGCCAAAGAGAACATTAGAGGTAAGAAGAGGCGTATATGTAGGGCTGTGGGACCCTCTTACAGAGCTCTACCGAGTATCTTTTCTACCAACGTGTAGGTGGGGATGCTATCAGCATGAGCACAGTGCAGAAATGCTTGTGGCACAGCACGCGGAATCCGAGTATTCGGGATGTCGGTCATCACCAGCGAGGCTGGCACTTCAGGGGCGACCTCCACCAGCGACGCTCAGGAGTAATTGGTGCTGCCAATGCAGCCAGCGAACGGATGGGACGTATTTTCAGCGACTCATTACAGCGAGGATTGCAAAGCAATGGCGACTCCCGAAAAGTCTCACGCACGCCCGGCACCACCGATGGAAAGTTGTACTGGCTTCCTGCGGGCGGGTGCGCTCTCATATGGACGGAGCAACTGCCGCTGCCATGCGTACTCCGGGGTGGACTATGCCTACAACTTTGGATTGTCTATCCCCCAACTGCGCGACTTAGCGGGTGGAGCTCCCCTCGGCTAAGCCTCGCCCAGAAACTCCTCTCTAGCAACTGCGCGAGATGTTCGTATCGCGGGCCTCTCCTTTCCTGACCCTAACCTATTCCCAGGCAATTTCTTTTTTGCAAAATCCTCGAAACGGAGGAACTATAAGCCTATTCTCCACTCACCTTTGGCTAGAGCAAAACGTTGTTGCCTGCTTCCCAAGGAGAATCCTAAAGGGTACAGAGGTGTGGCTCAACACTTGCCTCTCGCCGACTCACTAAAATCTCCCTTCAGAGATTATCTCAAGCGGTGGGAACCGACGCTGGGAGGCTCTCCCGCCAGCAAGCCTTTACTCCATTGCAGAAATGGATTGGTTGACGGCTCTACAACAGCTGAGGAATGGGCCGAACAGATCAGCCCTACACTCCAACTCTTGGATGCAACTCCCCGAGACACCCTCTCACAACGTCATAAGCGACCTTCTATCCTCCTAGCGCACCACCTGGCTGCCTTCACCATAGCACATTTCAGCAGCGCATCCACTTTCCTTGAAGTACTCCCGCCAAGATTTCATAAAAAGAGGCACCTCAGGCGACAGCCCCTCCCTCTTCATACAGGGCCCTCTCTGCAGTATATTTTTTCTATCTTTAGTACGATTAAGCTAAATAGTGGAAACTTGAAACTCATCCCTTATCACCCTAAGTGGCGCTTGGGATGGATAGACGCAAAGTACACCGCGCCACTTAGTACTTTCGTACCCTACTCACCACCTTACTCATCGTCCTTTAGTACTGGCTGTTGTAGGGACTCATCAGGTTGCTTATCCTTTTGCCCCCCGCCGGAAAATCCAGGAAGGTATATATATATGTCACTGAGAACGCACGGCCGACGGTGCTCCAGCAGATCGAAAAACGCGACTGGTACGCGCTATCGGCGTGCTACATCGTGCTGTCCTTGGGTTCTACGCAAGGAAACTCAATCCGGGCGTTATCGCGGAGCTCCATGAGCCTTCCACACCCTTTGCCACCCTCACCGTGGAAGAGGCCTCGTTGCACGATCACGGGGATTCGTACACAAGAGGGAGCTGATAAAGACGCTAACCAGGGAGCAGGATGGGCCAGGGCACAGGAGGCAGCGACTGCAAGACCTCCAGTTCTGCGCCTCTCTAGGCGTGGATACCATTACCATGCATTGCCCTCTTTGCCTTGAGTACAAGTACGTTGGGATGTTTCGCCGACTCCTTATCGCTCTCTTTGAAAATTATAAAGTTTTGGACCGACAGGCGCAAACGCCTCGCCACAAGAGTGATTCTCCCCGGCCGAAGTTACAACCATCGCCTCCATCAATGCAAGAAGGCGCAAAAGAAGGCAGGCTCAAGCACTGTCGGGGCTTTATATCGCCGCCTTCGCGAGGATGAAACTCCAACCGGCCCCACAGCTCGCTTCACTACTTGCGACTTCAAATTGAGCACATTGGGCAAATACAGCTGAGTGCCGACTCGCCTACAACACCTATAAGGTAAAGTTGCCCAGGAGCCCGATCTATTTACCCCAGGCAGAGTACCATTGATAAGCGCACTCCATTACAAAAAACGACTATATATATGTGCTTGAGCTGGACCTTCTCCGGCTGCCACGCCTTTGCCTCCAACTGGGAGCACAAACGCAATGCCAAAGCCTACCAAGCCGGAATGGACCGACGAGCCATTAAAGCCAAAAGCGCACGGCCGACATTATGAAGCATTCTACCGCACCGGGCACGATAGGCGGGAAGCCTTATCTCACTCACCACGTTCTCTCATGGGGCTTGGGGCGTGGGGAGACAGCTCTGCCTATTGGTTGCGCGAGGGATTGGGCGACTTACCCTCGTGGATGGGGATAGGGTCTCCTTGATAATCTCTCAACCGACGATGGTGGCTTATCAAGTACATTGGGAGCTTTTAAGGCCAGGCTTTGGCTCAAAGAGCTGAGGCGCATACGGCCCGATGCTGCGTTGGTATTGTGCCTCACGCGAGGAGGTGGCTCCTCTTATTAGGCAGTGCCGCCCCGATTTTCATCATGGATGCCATCGATACATTAGCCCCAAAACAGGTTGCTCGTGGCACATAAGCGCCAGATCCCGTTGTCTCGTCTATAGGAGCAGCCGACTCGACCCCACAGCCTCTGCATCAGGAAGACACCCGGGCGCAAGCCACGTGCGCTCCTGGCCAAAGCTGTGCGCAAAACCCTGCGGAGAACGCGGCGTACACGGGGATCCCTGTAGTCTTCTCTACGGAGAGGCCCTACCGCATGTCGCCCTGACAATCCACCGCCGCAGAGGCTGGTGCCAAACGCTCCACCGTGGGCACCATCTCCTACATGCAATCTCTTTGGATGCCTCCTTGCCCGGCTACGTACTAAGGCAACTCGTCACTTACCACCACCAACCGCTGAACTGAGTGCAAACCCCATTTCATCACCATGCGACCCAACTCCACAAGAGCTTTGGCTCGCTCACAGTGTGCGGGCGTCTCGTCTTTCCGGTGACGCAGCAAATCAGCCCATTGCCATCGTGGGGCAGAGTCGAGCACGCAAGACAACCTCCCACCACAAATCATGAGCTCTTGGCACGCCCACCTCCAGGGCAGGTCTGCATTCGAGGTGAATCCGCCACCCTCTCGGCTCGGCAGCAAGCTGACTTTACGCATAGCAAAGCACCTCGGCACATGTCTTCCAATTCCACGAACTACTCCCGAGGTTTACGCGCCAGGCGAACAGCCCTCCTGCCCTCATCGCCAGAGCCGAGTCGCGGCGGGAGGCGCTTCACAGCATGCAGAAGAACTCCTCACCACGCTTAGGCCTGGCAGAGCCTTGCCCATCCCTTGCACCCTCGCAGACTTTATCGGGAGGGGAGAAGCAGCGATGTGGCCGTAGCTCGTGCCCTCATCAATCATCAATCCGGATGTACTACTCGCCGACAGGCCTCAGGTAGTCTCGATAGCAGAATGCGGAAGAGCTCCACCAGCTTTCTCTCGCCTTAGCGAGAGATCGGGGCAAACAATCATCTTCGTAACCCGACCGCACGATGGCAGAGCGAGCCGATCGCATCATCACACTGTGCGATGGACAAATCGAATCCGACGAAAGCAAATTGCCATCAAGCCCCAAACAGTCCCCAGAGGCCATGAACTCGCATCTGAGTAAGTTCTTTCGTTTTGCTAGAGCAGACCTTCTTGTCTTTTCTTCTTCGTCTGCTTGGCCGGCATGGGGCCACCCCTCCTGCTCTAGGGTGCAGCCACAAAGCAGAGAAAGGCCTTCTCGACGCATCAAATCGCCTCAAACACCCAGAGACCTCCCTTTACTGTGGAGCCACCACCCAGGCAGGCAGGGCTAAGCCTGGCGGCTCGAGACCAGCCTCATGCTCAGCCAAAGACCACATGCGGTCCGCGCTTCCGACACACAGCTACACCAGTGGCCAGAAAAATCCCCGAGGATACCTCCCCCTCAACCAAGCCGAGCTCCAGCAGCACTCCACTAGAGTTCCCGGCATCAAGGCTACCTTTGCACAGAGGAGTTGTGCGCTATAGAGAGCGACTCAGCTGCACCACACCTCTTGCAACTGCAAGGAAGTCTGCGAGTATGACTACGGAGAAGTTCCAACAATCCACCCCTACTTTGCCTAGGCGCTGCTCCCAGAACGCATGTTGCACTCGGCACATACCCTACGACCGTCTGCCTCAGCATCCCTACCTCAATGAGGGGCGGCCAGGAGTTCACCATAGCTCGCATTCTCTACCACCGCGACGGCAGCTAGCTGCTGGCAGCAACTCACATATGCCAATCTGCGAGTTCACGCGATGATAACGTATCCGAATTGGGGCACTATGTCCGTTCTAATTCTCAAACAAAAGGAGAAGCAAGAAGGCCTATGATTACAAGATCTATCCCGAGACGCCCGACTAGGGATCTCCTGCACAGAGTGGCTGCCCAAATACGTGATGGAGCTATTGTATCTACCCTACAGGCATTGGCTACTCCTACAGATGCTCTGCCACCTGGCCCACAGGCCAACTGAGAGGTGTGTGAGGCTCAGTGAGATCCCAAGAGGCCATGGGCCTCACTATTATATACCATGACCCAGCTTGGACTTTACACAACTATGCCGAGTAGACACAGCACCTCGTTTCCCTTTTCATCCACGTGAGGCACGAGGCGGCCCATCACCTACCTGCTGCCTGCCACCTCCAGGCTACCTAAACTCCTCATCAGCCAGCACAGAAGTAGGCTTGCGCTCCCTCTACATCCGCTCACTGCCCGCACTCCTTCTGGGAGTGCTCGACGAGGCTTACTTGCCTGCCTCTCTCTCAATGACAGAAGGGACCCGGGTACCAGCCCAGACCCCGAACTCCCTTAGAGCAGAGCTATACGGCCACGAGGTCCCACCATCTTAGATGGGGTTGCGCCCTAGAGCGGCACCACGTACCATCGTTCCCTCACCCAAGGCAGACTTCGAGGACGAGTTCGCTCCGCCGATATCCCACGCCCCTCACGCTGGCCGTCCCATAGCACGGTCTTTGCAGCGGAAGTAATGAGACCAGTTCTCCTTTCTCCTGCCTTTTGCATGGTCCTATCGTTGCTGCTCACAACAGCCTTATCTTACCGGCTGTGCCAAGCAAGCCTCTCGAGGCACTATGATATGCTGCGGCTCATCAAAGTAGTCCTGCAATGTAGACTGACCCGCCTCGGAAAAGATCAGAGCTCGTTCGGCACGAGATGATGTAAAAGGTGGAAAGAGCAGCTTGAAAAGGTAATCTTTGCTCCGCGCTCAAGAACTTTATGAGCCCTCGCACGCATACTCTCAGGTACTGGCAAAAGTGTTACCATCCATTTTTAGAGGATTCTCTACACAGCAATGCCACCTACACCATAGACTTTACACACCGAGCGCCATTTGTAGGTCTAAACGGGCAGCCCTCTCGAGAGGTTTTGTGTTGCTTTCTCCACGGGCGACCATGGGCTAGACAGCATCGAAATACGGGGACAAGTACTCGAGTGCTCAAGGGCTTTACCCATGCAATATATTCAGTGAGTACACAAAGAGCGAGATAGTCTCTCTCACTTTTAAACCTTCCTACGCACAGGGCGCACGATGAGCAGACGGCTCTTTTTGTGATCATCCGCCATGCGCGCGGACACAGTACCGACTCTTTGCACTCAAACGACCTCGACCACACCTTCGGTTACAGCCTTGTCATTCGGAGGCGCGCGGCCTTCCTAAACGAGACCCGTGAAATGACGCTGTAGCACCTTCCACACCAAGGCTGAAAGGCAGCCTCCTTTGCAGCTGATTCTGTAAAAGAATCCAGCCAGGAAGCTCCCAGAGATCAGCTGATTCTTTAGAAAATCCCGGGCAGAAACCGAGCTTCGGTTCCGGGCAAAAGAGAACCCGGATCACACCTTCTCATTCAGCAGACCTGCGAAAACATTTCTTGCAAAGAGGCGCCCGACAGAGAGCTCACTCGTGCTAACGCTCTCCTTTAGTAACCGCTGTGGGCTTAGCTCGCGTGCGGATTTTGGGTGCACCCTCGAGTTTACTCCTTCAGATTGACGAGAAGCGAAAGAGAGGTGACCTATTTTGGACCATTTCAGACTGTGCTTCTACTGCAGTAAGACACTCACGTGCGCTTTATGCGGCCCTCTCTCGACTCACTGGGGCCCACTCTGAGGCCAGGCACCCGACACAAACTGATCCCTGGCTCAGGCTCCCCAAAAGGGCGTAATCCACAAAAAATAGAGACGAAATAAAGTCACACAGAATCAACATAGCACAGAAGCCCTCCACTTCTTGGAAACTCAGGGTGGAGAACCCTTCAGTGGCTAAGGGATGATTATTTTGGCAATAGCGTAGGGAGACACGCCTCCTCCAACGCACCACACAGGGTGGACAGGAAAATCCCGCACCCCTCACACCCCAGCAGCCAAAGACTCATGCCCTCTCTCCCGCGCGATACAGTATCCATCGCTGCCCAGCCTTATCCATATAGATACAGGCCAGGTGCACCGCCACCACAGTGCTGGTAGACTCCCACTTGGAGACACCACAGACCGTGCAGCTACTGCCTCCATCCAGGCAGGCTCTGCAGCTACAGGTCCTAGCCGACCTTCAGTTCAGGCTACCGCTTCCTCCAGTTGGACTCCGCAGCAGTTCCTCTTGCTGCAGCATTCCCGGCCGCCTCGTCCCTCGATCTCCAGGCTGGAGGTGAGGATAAATTTGGAGCCTTCACCCGCCATTTGACAACGGCACACCCGAGGACGGCTGGCCTGTCTTAAGTTTTCCGAAGATAACAAAGGTGCCATCGCTCGCCCCATGCTCCCCGATAGCACAATCACACTGGATATGCCAGCCGGTGGCTACTGACCGTCTGTGGATAGACCAAAACAACAATGGTAAATTGGGATGCTGGTCACTACCCTGCCAGCCAGCAGGCCTCCCCTCTACTAGGGCGGTGACCATCAACCTAAGTTTCACCAACGAGATTCATTGGAATGTAACGGGAGGTGCTGCCCCTCTCTAAGCGGCGTCCTTCCGGGTTAAAGGCGGGCGAAGAGGCAGAGCCGTGAAACCGGCTTAATCTGAGCAAAGAGGCGTAACAACCTCAACGGGGTATATATTAAGCGGATGCGCAGGCGGTATGGAGAAGTGGAATCCCTCAATTTCCGACCGCAAGAATACTTAGGATGCCCACACGGGCCGAGGAGAAGGCAACACGCAAAGCCGAGGAAGCACAGAAAAGCCTTGACAAAGCTGCAAAAATAACATACTTCATCCCCTAAGTAGCAACACTCCACGGATTGTAACTTAAGTCCTCGGAAGTCCTGTTTCTCAACTCCTAAAATTCCAAAGCAATTTATTCTCAATTCTTTTTAGTACATTTTGTACAGAATAGGAATATTAACTCATAGTTTTGCTCTCCTCTATATATCCTTATAGGGAATAAGGAATAAATAAGGTCCCTATACAGAACCCACTCGCAACTCCAGGAAAGGAAGGTATGCGACTAAGACAAAAAAAGAGGCTAGGGCCTCTGATTTCTTTTGTTGCTTTTTTTGTTTCTGCTTTACTTGCAGGGTGTATTCGGTCGGTTACACATTCCCTCGAGCGGCCTGCCATCTTTTAATACCATCCTGCAAGCCACCTTCAAGATCACTCAGGCTGCTTTTGAGATAGCCACTTGCCCCGCCTGGGGTTCTTTGCTTCTGGATGGGGCTGATGAAGTGTGGCGAAAAGCCAGACTCATCCCGGATGGCCGAGAGATTAGCCTTCTGCGCACACTAACCCTCAATCCCACAAGGCAGCCCCGCCATGACAAGATCTTTATAGTATCTCAAGCCAGCCTACTAGGGCTAGACAGTACCCCACCCCAGCTCCCTAGGGCTGGGAGACCATGCAAACATATAAGAGCTCAACAAGAGCCGGATGAGCCTCCGATGCCATGATCATGTTATTCCTTGCCATCAACGCAGTGGGCACACCATCCCACAAGTATTGGCGTTTTGGGATTCTGCAGAAGAGCGGGAGGGCAGGCTGACCCTGCGGATGTTTTCTTCCCCATCCTCTTGGCGACCCTCATCTCTACCATCAATGGCCGGGGCATTTTTGCCATGGGAGCTCATGGAGAATCAAACTATGGCCAAGCCCTCTTCCTGCTCTTCCCCAAGGGCATTATCCACCACTGATCATCCCTCATCATTCTACTCAAACAACAACTCACTCCCGAGCTTTGGCACTTGCCTCACAACACAGCCAGCCTCCCTCCTCCCACCATCGTGCTGTTCCTTGCATAAGTGGTGTGCACTGCTTGTCAAAATATTCAGGACTTTTGTGGAGGGGCCAAGGGGATTCTCCACAGCAGTCAATAATATCCCCTATCTTGTGGCTATGCTCATTAGGCGTGGGCATGTTCAAATGCCTCAGGAGCTCTCCGGCCCATTATAGAGGGGCTCCACTTCGATTGATTTTCTGCTCTTGAGGTAGATAGCGAATGGATGAAGCTCTCCCCACCATGCTCATGAAACCCCTAAGCGGGCGGGCCGAGCTCTTATAGTAGATGCCATGCAGACCACAGGCGAGGATGCAAGCGAGTAGGACACGCATCGCCTCAGTTGTACAAGGGCTTTCAAGGCACGACCCTTTACATCGTGGCGGTGTACTATGGTGCCGTCAAAGGTAGAGCAGACCCGCTATACCATTAGTTTACTCTTTACTCGCCGATGCAGCCGGCATCATTGCCTCCGTCTTCATCAGTTTATTTATTCTTTTATAAACAATTCGTCCCTTAGGTCATGAGATCAACTACTTCCACCGAAAAATGTCAAAGTTCCCACAAGGCGACAAATCGCAGCCCGCTGGATAAGGCAAATGCTTAAATGAAATGGGGAGCTCATTTGGAACTTTTCCTATAGAACTGCAACGATACCCGGTATACAAAGGGCCAACAAAGCTCTTCCTCAATCATGACTACTACACCGACATCTCCTCACCTTCCGATACCTCAACGAAAGTCTAGATTCATCTCAGGGGTCACTCAGCCTTGAGACAGTAGCAGCGAAGCAATGCCAGAAAAGTTTGGCGTGCCCTACGAAGAGAATTACACCCGTGTGCTCCTTGCCGGGGTGCTCCATCTCGAGTTGACGATAAAACGCCCGAAGACGCCTCATGCATTTTGCGGGATCGTGCCATTGTATTGCTGCATCGCCTCAGGAGATCGCCCTCTACTTGCAGATTAAAAACGAAATGTCTTACTTCAGGCCTTACCCTCAGTTGCAGTGGGGTAAGGTTTTTGCTATTCGATTTGCCATTGAGACAAATGAAATCTATTACCTACTATAAGTATTTTTCCCTATCATTTTTGCAGACGTATAGCTCCTATGGGTGGGATATATATGAATATGCACATTTATCTCCACTGATGCTACACCCGTTGAGAGGGCTCCTCTCACAAAGGGAAGAGGAAACTTTCTTTGGATAGCAATTAATTATTAGTACACTATAATCAAGGACACGAATCACTATAGTAGACATATGTAATTCTTCCGTTGGGAGGAAGTTTGTAATGAGTATTACAGGACTCGCTTCTACTCTTCCTCCTCTTCCATGTCGTGAACCTCGTGGCCATCTTCAGCCCGCTACAGTGCGATCTGTGCATTCCTGGGGAGCCAGTGGTACGCCGTGGTGGCGTCAATAGGGCTAATAGAGGTCTGATGATCCACATCCATATTATCTACCGCTTTTTGGCTCAACGCCCAAAACCATAGAGGCAGAGGCAACGACCGTTATGCTGCTAACAGCACGCCCCGTGGGGTAGAGATGGTCTACGCAAAACGTACCACTGCAAGGGATTATCCTTAGTACTGGGGATTAGTCCTTCACCTCTTCAACTTCTGGGCGAAGATGCGGCTTGCCGAACTAATGCACACGCACGCGACTTGAGGCATCGCGCCGGGTAGCCAGGCCCCACAGATGGCATTTCCAGTCTCTGCTAGCACACCTTCTCTAACACATCTTCTCGGGACTATACCTTGTGTAAACTTCTCGCCGCATCTGGTTTCCACATCGCCATGGTTTCTGGAGCGCTCTCCAGACTGTCAGTTGGAACAATGTCGTTTGGATAGAAACGCATCCAGAGTGCTCTCTACCTGGGTCTCTTCTGTCCTAATGCTAGAGGCTTCGCCGCTGTGCCTGCTCTACTTTGGTGAGGCTATATGCGATGGTAATCTCTGGTTCTAATAGTAATCGTTGCTTAAGTGTAGGCACAAAATTGACTGCTAAAATGCCTCAGGGACCACTCAGAAAAGCAAGTGGACCAACCACAGAATCACCAGGAAAACATTGTAGCCGCCAACAGAAACGCGTCATGTGATGTTATCGTGGTAAGGGACCGGGTTGGCAAGCTACTGCAGCCAGACTCTCTCGGTGAAATGGGGTTCCAATGTACTCAACTTCAGCATCAAGACTCACCTCGCCGTGCACACTCTATCTCGCCGCTCCAAGGGGGATCAGTGCAGCAAGAACTACCAAAACGACCCAGGCGGCTCTGTATATCGTCTTTTCTACAGTACGATCAGGAGTGCGGACTACCGTGCCCGCGAAGCCAATGTATATCAGACCTCGCGGAGGTAAACGCAGCATCATTATAGACCAGTGCGCGTAGCTCAGGGCGTTCCTTTGCTCGCGAATATGGAGGTCTACTCGATAACCGTTCATTCGACTCGGTATCCCGTGCCTTCTACGCTCGTCGGTCAAACGGGGGCCAGCAGCTCCTACTCAGGAAGCTTACTCGGCACTCAGTCGCTGGGTAGCTGGGGGCCGTTAAAGCTCTACCCGTCACAGAAATCGCTTGGCCTCGTGTATCGAAGGTCGTGCAAGAGGGATCATTGCTCATAATCTCTCCACAGAGCCATTGGGCGTTACGCAGCTCATGCTGTAATGTGCTACCGGGGATATGGCAACACCTACTTCCTCTCTACCAATGCGATTGGCCTCTAACGGCTCCATGGCAGCGGTGCTTACGAAAGAAAGGCGCATGCTTTTGCCAATCCTTGTGCTGGCATCGATCCACCCACCTGCATTCCCAAAGCGCGCGCGATTACCAATCGAAATTGACTCTTATGGGCGAGTCGCTCCGCAACGATGTGGTCGTATTTGCAGGTGCCACAGCTCCAGAAGATGCCAAAAAGTTGCAGGCCACGGAACGCTCAAGGAGCACGACTTTATACCAGAGGATAGAGACTACTATCTAGAGCGTCGCTGCAGCCTTTGGTAACCTCGTACCTCGCGACGTGGCAAAGCCGTGCAGCCAAGAACGCTGTGACGCCGGCTTTGGGGTAAAGCAAGCCACAGGGCTCGCCGTTTAACACTCGACTTCGATGATGCCATCCGCCGTTTGGGCCATGCGAGTGGAACAGAAGTACGGCGGTCTGCATCGGACCTGTACGAAAAGATTTACCAACGACAACCCTACAAAACGCCCGCGATGATCTATCCTGCCATCCACTGCACGATGGGCTGGCCCTCTGGGTGAACTATGGGCTCCAAACTACCATCCCGGGACCCTTCGCCCATTGGAAGCCAACTTCACTCCGATCACGGGAGCTAATCGTCTGGGCGCATCTGCCTTGATGCACAAGGGGCTTGCCGATGGATTTGACTTCATCACTCCTACACACTCCAAAACTACCTTGCCGACCAGATCCGCGTGCCTCGCTTTGGCACTCGATCTTCCGGAGTTCAAAGCTGAAGAAGCAATCAACAAAGCGCATCAAAACCCTTATGGAAAATAAGAAGTCGCTCCGGTAGACTGCCTACCACAAGAGCTCGGAACATTATGTGCAGGAGTACGTTGGCATGGGACGCGCGAGAGGGACTACAAAAAGGCATTGCCCTCGCTTGCCGAGAGCTAAAGAAGACGTTCTGGAAGAAAGAAGTAAAGCGTGCGGTAGCGGCAGCGACCTCAACATCGAGCTCGAAAAAGGCACTCACGCCTTGCCGACTTTATCGGAGTTGGCGAACTCATGGCGCACGATGCTCTCGACGAGAGAGGCTGCGGTACGGGCGCTTCCGTCCTGGAGCATCAGACCGAAGCCGCTTTACGCCGCGACGATACCTTCGCCTATGCTTCTTGCTGGGAGTATCGAGGGTGAAAACCAAGCTCCCGTTATGTGCAAAAGAGCCTCTCGGTACGAATTTACGGAGCGATTAACACAGATTAACTACAGAACTAATTGAGACGTTAAACAATGGATCACAGTATCAATATTACCGTACGCGTTTGTGGCGGCAAGCCCCGTGAGGAAGGTCGCTTCAGAACCTACAGCTGGCCTCAAGGAGGTGTAACGCAGAGTGCGTCGTTCCTCGATGCTGGAGCCTCCTCAGCGAACAACTTGTAGCCGAAGGGAAAGAACCGGTTATTGGCCGACCACGATTTGACCGCGAAGGTATCTGTGGAATGTGCTCTCTCTATATCAGTGCGGGCACCCATGGACCCGACGATAGCATTACCACGTGCCAGCTACGCATGCGTCCTGCAACGATGGCGATACCATAACGATTGAGCGCTTGGCGCTCTGCCGGATTCCCCTCAGTTTCGCGACCTCGCGGGTCGATCGCTCCGCCTACCGACACGGGTATCCAAGCCGGCGGATTCGTATCAGTCCAATACCGGTGGGGTACCCGATGCGAATGCTATGGCGTCCCAAAGCCAAAGGCCAGACGAAGGCCATGGACATGACCGCCTTGTATCGGTTGCGGTGCCTGTGCCGCAGCCTGCAAAAACCGGATCTGCTGTGCTCTTCCTCAGTGACAAGGGTGAGTCAGCTTGCCCTGCTCCCTCAAGGGACGCCCGGGCTGCACTCCCGTGCCAAGGCTATGAGTGCCGAAAATGGACGAGCTAAGGTTTCAGGGAACTGTACGAACACTCGCGCTTGCGGGTAGGTGCCCCACATCTCCATCACACATTGCACGACTCAATCGAGGAGTTTATCAGAAGCCAAAGTGCAAAAGATTTGAGGTAGGTAACAGCCTATAGACAACGAGGGGCTTCCGAAGATCAATCGAGGGCGCACTCCTCGCCACTCGACGCTGGGAACCCTCTCCGACTCACTGTTTCCAAAGGGACTTCTTCGCCTAAATTTTGGCAAGTTCAGGCCGGAGTAGAAGGATACTGGCTAACTTCGGCATGCGGAAAGGAGGCCTACTTTTGGGGAGAAACTTAGCCTCCACTGGCACACCTTCTGGAGTAAAAATGGGAGTATAGTTCGATAAAATCAATAACTTTGCAGGCGGAACACCTGTATTTTGCACACACACGGCTTAATGGAACCGCTAATATGATTCAAATAGATATAACCCCTTAAGAAGAAGGGCACAAAGCCTACAAAGGCTTTTCTTACACGCTTCTCTGTTTGGGATGTTGCTCCCTATCTCCACAGCCTCTGCACAGGAAAAAGTGGAGGAAGAAAAGACTCGTTTATGTGCTCGTTTTGGATATGCAGGCCACGGTGGGAAAGCGCGGGCTGTAGGTAATGGCAGGGCGAGGAAAAGACATCACCTAAAGGTGGCTGCTCGCATGCCGGTGAGAATCATCAAGGGCGATACGAGGTGAGGTGCTCTACACACGCAGCGACGACACGCTCTATCCGGGCTACAGCAGCGTGCCAGCTTTTGACTAATCACCCAGCAACAAGGCCAAAGCCTTTTTCATGAGTGTCCCTACAATTCGGCTCAATCTTACGACGGCAGCGGGCACTGAGACCTACGTACTGGGTTGTGGCGCACCGAGAGACAACTTGCGCGTGGCTATGAAGAGAATGAGTCCATCCTGCTCGAGGAGCGACTACGAACGCACGCTACCTGTTTCGACCCCTCCTCTAGCGAGGCTACATTATGTTTGAGATGATGCAAAATGTGCACCAGAGATAGAGCGATCTCGCCTTGCCCAAGCCACGTACACGGCAATTTGGCTAAATTGCCACCTCCGACCGCAGGTGCATGAGCCGGATTCTTGGTAATACGCGGAAACCGCAATGCCCGTATTCTTGTCGAAGTTGGGTTCATCTCTAACAAGAGGCCGAGATTCCTTCTATCTCGTGACGAGACCACCGTTTGGCTCCAAGCTGTTGCCAGAACCCGGATTTGCCAGCTACTACAGAAACCTACTAGCAAACAGCCAAAGCTCTCTAAAAGTTCCTCTCTAAGGGAGCGGAATTACACCCCAACACAAGAACTAAAACATACACCTAAACAACGAGACCAGGCTATATGCCGAGGACCTTCCAAAACTTATCCAAGATCGGCTGCTTTGCCTCCTAGCCATCGCATTACTCTACGCGGGATGCAGCTATCTAAAAGGGATTGCCATTTTTGGTCGAGGTAGCACATACTATGCCCGCTTCAGCAACATCGTAGAGCTCGTGGTAGCATCGTCCAAATGTCAGCTTACTAAAGTAGTGCACCGTCAGGGCACTGAAATTTGAGGATTGCACCCCGATGGCACGACCTCCACTCTTATTGCAAGGTAAACATGATGACCAAGTATAAAGATACAAAGGCACCCCGTGCCTCCATCCAAAGCAGCCCTCTCTTGGGTGGAGCTCAGCTCGACCTACAGTTATCCTCTTCGCAGCAGATACTTGCCGAGAGCGACTTCCTATAGAGACAGAGTGAGACGGCAAGCGACCCTCGCACCATAGCAACAGTACTACGTGTGGCTGAACAATTGATCCCGAGAGGAGTGGAGCTCACATTCTATCCCACTCCACACAAGGTTGCTGGCAGCTCCGGGCCTAAAAGCAATCTATCCACGAGAGCCCATGCTACCCTGGCCTCCGCTCGTAGCTCCATGCAAAAACTTGATGGTCGATGGCCTCTCTACAGCTACACACGCCAGGATGTGGGCCCCATGATCAGCAAGCCAACAGCACACTCGCATCGACAACTTCTCACAACAGCTCGATAGCATCAATGTGCCGTCGGAATCTTGTAACCAACCTAGGACCACAAACGGCAGGCTCACACGCCTCTCACAGCTCAACAGCAAAGAGGCACCCTTGGCTTAAAGTAATTAATGCCCGAAACACTATAAAGACCTTTCGACTCGTTGCTCACGAGTGCGGACTCTCATGTAGCTTGGACTTTAAAGGAGTACCCTCGTAAGTATATCAAACTAAGCATCTTCTAGATGAGCGAGAAGAGCAGCAAGGGCATTCGAGGACAAAGAGACCTAACCCAGGGCCCCATTGCTCGCAGATAAGTAGCCCTAGCGGCATCGGCTGGTACCTCCAACGCTATGCGTGGCCTACTCATTCCACCGACATGGCAGCATGGGCACTGGGGAGGCTTTACAAAGAACCATCGAGATAGCGGCCTGGGCGTTATTGGCGTACTAGCCTGGCTCGCCTCCTCTATTGTGGTGCTCTCGTGGGGAGCGGGAGCCGGGGTACTTGTTGCGCAGTTAGGGGCACAAAACCGCAATTCCAGCTCGCTGTTACACGCTCCAGCACACCTCTACGCTCGCCCTCATATCTCCTTAGGCTGATGCTCCTCTTCGGAGTCCAGAGGCTCTACCTTCATTTGAGTCTCTATGGGTTAGAAGAGACAACTGGCGAGTTTGCCCAACAATACCTCGACTTTGTGTCATACTCTGCTCCCCGGCTACTTTCTCTCACTTTATCCTACAGCGGGGTGCTGTACATTGCTGCCGGGCGCAGTAACATCCCCTTTTGGATCAGCAGCATCGGCCTCGATGCTGAAGCATGCCTGCTCGACCCTCTCTTTATTTTCATCTTTGAGTTTAGCATATCAGCCACGCCCTCGCGCCACCCATAGTGGCACAATGGAGTTGTGAGCCCTACTCTTACTTGTGCAAGTGCGCCGCGCGACGTCATGCTCAGAGGCTGGTGTGCAGTAGTCCGCCAGAGCGCAGCAGGGCCTGGCGATACACTCGAAGCGGCTCTATCGCGCGACTCTCCAACTCCCTATTCGCCCTCATCACCTTTGTCCTTGCAGAACGATAACGGCCCGTGCCGGCGGGCATATCGGCGTGGCCACCATCAATATGGGCGGTCGGCTCCGAAGCCAGTACCTGGAATACCTCCCAAGGCTGTTTTGGCCCGCGCCCTGGCGTACGCAGCCCCAGAACTGTACGGCAAGAAAGTGCCGCACCGCATCTTCTCGCTTTTCAGGTCAAGCAGCTCACCAACCTCTGTGGCTGGTACCTGTGGCGTGTTCCTCTACGCCTTCTTCCGGAACGGCTCCCCGCCCCTCCTCGTTCGGAGGAGGAGGAGAAGCCTACTTAGAGGGCAGGCGCTACCTGCACGTGCTTTCCACCGGGTGTGTCAGCTCGCTGCCATGTCGGAGATCTTGATACAAAGGGCTATTCTATGGTACAGGGGCGTAGCCTACTGGCCAGCCCTCTCGGCATTCTTCAGCAATAGCATCCGCATCCCATTAGCCCTTATTTTGCGGGCCATGTGTGTGGGCTCACCGGGTATCTGGTGGGCCATTGCTTGCCTCCATGGCGACAAAAGGTATCGTTTGCAGTCTCTTTCCTCCTGCACTAAAGCGCCGGGTGTATCGTCATCTACGGGTATGCGAGCAAAAGAACCATTCGGAAGATTCAGCCCCAACCTAAAGGGAGTTTCGCCTCAACTCATTTGCATCAGATCCCTCTGAGGCAGAGGCTGGCTGGGTACTTTTGCACCTAGAAAAGATGGGATCCAGGAACAACCGTCATGCTGATAACCGGGCGACTCTATGTCTCCCCGATGTAGATGCGGTTTTATTCAGAGGTTAATAGGGAAAGAGCGCTTATTCTACTCCGCACTATACTGACGGTTGCGCCTTGTGCCCGGAGACGACGCGCTCAAGATCTGGCGGAGAAAGCGTCTCTGACGGCCACGCGACTTTGTAAAAGGTGCTCGAGCCACCTCTCCGCCCATATCGGCGGTACAACAGCCTCGACGAAGATGCTGTCCGCCGCATTGCCCCGAGGCGGGAGACGCCTACCCACCCAGAGTACCCATCGTGCTACGGAGCTCCCAGGCGCCAGCATTTGCCGCACGTGGGAGCCAGCCAGCAGCGGATGCTTCGCGCACTTTTGAGGAGAAAAGGGCCTGCTCTTTGCCACGTGGGTCCCGCTAAGGATCGGGCCGCACGGCATTCGTAGCCAGCCGCCCTGGCAAATCCAAAGCCCTCAAAAGAGCGTAGATACGCCGCATCATCCTCTCTCGCCCGCCGTGCCGCCGGAGAGTGGGATTCCCTACCGGGAGATGAAAGACAAGCTCGACTTTCCTCTCACAGCCCGCTCTACGGTGCTCTAGAGGAGATGACCCGCGTCGACACAAAATTATATGGAGCAGACGATGACAGATGGCTCTGGCCTACATGCTAGCGGACGCACCCTCAGCGATGCCGTCGTTACTCCTAGACGAAGCTGCGGGCACCACCACCACATCAGATGAGATGTTCCTCACCCGTATGGGGTACTACTCCAAAATGAGTTGTAACGGGCGACGTAGCAAATAGACCTCCCTCGGGGCGTAAAGTCCCGTCTGAAACGCACATGAGGGTACTCCTCGGGCATGCCTTGCCATCGGACGTATTACTTTCGAAAAGGGAGACGTTGTGCGGCTTCCTCGTGCAACAAATTGAACAGCAGGAAGCGTACGATGCCAAAGCTAAAGAAAGAGCGAGAGAGAGATTCACTAATCAAGGAGAGACAGATAGCTTACAGAATTCAGAAACCCCTCCTCATGCCGACTACAACTTGCCGGGTCAACAGGCGTTTATCTCACGGGAAAGTTCGCGACGTTTACTTCCTAGAAGGGACTACTCGTGGCGGCGATGAGTGCAACCGACCGCATCAATTGCTTTCGACGTAGTACTGCCTGCAGGCATTCCTACAAAAGAGCAGAGTGCTCAGCCAGATTGCAGCCAAACAACTCGATGCCACGGCCGACATTGCTGCCCAGATTTGGAGAATCGCCACAGCCACCGCGTATCAGGCCAGCTAGCCAAACATTCTTTTGCACACCATTAAATGGTGATCGATGGCTACCATCACAGGTGGCGACATCGCGGGCTTATCAGGGCTATCTGCAGCATCCCGCTGCATGAGGACTTCGCGAGAATCAGCAGCTTCGAGCCATCCCATCGTTACCCTACCCTGCAGGCGGATGAGACGACACGGCGAAAAGCATGTCTCGTGAGGAGATAATAAAGCTCTAGGACTTGTAAGCAGGCTCGCCTCACCAGGCAGTACACACAGATCTCTTTGCACGCGGCAGCAAGATCACCGAAGAGATGGGACTCATCCTCGTGGGCACTACCAAGTACGAGTTCGGGAAAAGATGGTAAGATCTACCTCATGGGTCGAGTTCACACCCCGATGGCTCTCGCTTTGCTTCTGTGCACGAAAGGCTTCGAAGAGCGCAGCATGAGAGACAGCATCAGCTCTCCAAGGGTTTGTACGCATAGTGGCTCCCGCGAGCTGCTTTTATGGGCAAGACGAGAATTTGCCGGGACTGACCGACGAGATACTGCCTCAGTGTGTCCGAGAGGCGATACATTTGAGCTCCATGAGGCATGTAACGGGCGGGAAGTTCGTACGTGCAGAGCAAGATCCCCTCGCACGACAGTTGGATTGAGAAAGAACATCACAGACTTCACTAAAGAAAGTAAAAGCTCCCCTCTCCCGGTATGGATCAGCTACAGCGGCAGGTGAAAACAGAACGCATCCGTCGGATGTTCGGTGGCATTGCCGATCAGCTACGGCAGCGCCAGCGCGAAACTGATGACTCCTAGGCGTTGATCGCCTATAGCGCCGAGCGCACCGCTCGTTGGGTAGCAGACCATTCCCCCACAAGATCCTCGGCGTGCCGTGAGCTGTCAGACCTGAGTATGGAGCTTCCAAGGCAGTGCCCCACTCGGGCAGATCACGGGGCGTGGAGCATCTCCGAGGATGCTCAAAAAGGGAGAGAAAATCAGCTCAGCAAGCAAATATCCAATTCCCGAGGGCAAAGCCAACTGCGACGGCTCTCCCCTACAAAGAGGTCGTTTGATGCCGCTCGTGGCAGCTTCGCAGTGCGCAACTTTGAGGCACCTAGCTCAGGGGCTAGAGGAGAGTGTGCCGAGTAACGCGCCGGGTGGTGTCATTGCCATTCTGGGACGCAGCGTGCCCAGCAATCCCATCTTGCGTTGCCGGATATGCCGCTTTGGACGCACGCTTTTATCCCCTTGTGGGCTGCGCACTGCTCGCAACTGTATGAGCCCTATAATTTATCTCACCAGGTCTGTCCGCCATAGAGTACCCCAATATGCAGGCGTACCAAAGTGCTCCTAGAGCAGCAGGTTATGGCGAGGGCCAGGTACAAAGCATTCTCGGGTGGGATTGCCACCCTATATTACGCTCACAAAATGAAAGAATACTGGCGCTGATTATGGTCACCCGTAGAGACTCCTTGATCCTCAAGAGTTTCTTCAGCTTGAAAAATTCCTCGCCGAGATTGATGCTCGCTACATCGGTAGATGCTCGCAAGCATCAAGAGGCTGAAACGCAAACTTTCAAGCGCATGCGGCTGGCGCAACAATCTAAATGACCATGCTTCCCTACGTGGATGAGCTGCGGCAGACTGCTCTCCAGGGCTGTGGCCACGTGAGTACCGAGCTCGCGGTGGGGCAAGCGTAAAGACTCATCGGATGCAGGCGACCTCAGCTTTAGACAGATCCTGGCGCACATCAGCGACGTCGTCTTGCGCTCATCCTAGGATCCGGAGGGGCCTCATGTGCGGTACAACGCGCTTTTAAGAAGCAGAGTGGCAACTCTTGTCGTAAGCCGTGCGCTAATCGCTATGCCATCACCTATTCCAAACTTGTCCACTCCGGAGGTGAACACCTGAATTATTGTGATTGTTACGTACGTATGCTCCCAACGTGCAAGAAACCACTATCTATCGGAGATCACGAAACATCTTTGCACGAGCTCATCTACTCGATCGAACCGCTTCCTACAACTTGCCCAAAGCGCGAGGGCCACGATCACAGGATTGATATGCTGCTTCTTACAAGCGCACACGAAAATTGGAAGATCTGGCAGGCGGCACGCCTCGACTCTATTTGATGAAAATCACTGCTTTCGCAACGACTGGGAAGGTCTCTATAGAGCTACTGAGTTTTGTACATCGCAACGGACAACAAATTGGCTTCGGGCAGAACAACTCGCTCAGGAGCTTGACTCAGGCGGATGCAGAGACGAATGGAGAGATTGGAAGAGAGCTCGCCTCCTTCCGGAGCTGACTTCCTCAGGCAGAATAATGCAAACAACGGAGCAAGTGGAGCTCTCCCATTCGCTCTTGGTCAGCGGCAACTCGGCACTCAAACACAACGCTCCTCTCAGCTTATCTACACTAACGGAGGCATTTCAAATTGCTACCTATTTGGCTTTGCTATCCTCGTCTGGTACAATTTTCTGCGCATGGCGCTGGGTGCTCGCCATTATAAATGCCACTCGCGTGGAGAGCTACAATCAGGGCATGACTTCGCGCGCGAACGATTCAACTTCGAATCGGCTCGTACATGGTCGGTGCCACCATGCGCAGCGTGGCAGGAGCCATCGTTCTCATATGCGGGTGTCATAATGATCTTTCTCCCAGCCATGAGACTCCAGCCTACCTAATTGGGGGATAGTCTCCTCTTGGCAGAATAGGCATCATCGCAATAGAAGAGCACAGCTTCGTCCCGAGAGGAATAGAGCATGTGCTCTTCCTTTCCTTCTGAGACGCCCTGGCCTACGAGGCTCTTTGCTCACGCTCCAATAGTATGGATGTTCTCTGGAGCTTTACGCGTGGCTTCAAACGCTGCTTGGTGGAGCAACTGCACGGACCGTGCGCCACTTTAGAGAGACTCCTGCTGTTATAGTACTACTCAAAGGAGAGCGGTTTGATGCGTAGCTGACTTTGCCCTCGATTACGCGCTTGCCGGGTGTGCCACTGCTCTTTGCATGTAGAATCAGTGCAGGTTAGCGCAAAAGAGGCTCGTCGTCTTTTACGTAGAGAGGGATGGTTTTGCAGCCCTCCACAGAGCTCGCTCTGGCCACGCCGCTCGCCAGCTCCTGCCGCCCATCATTGGCTCGCAGGGACCAGCGGCAAGACGACCACCAAAGAACTCATCCTCAGCCCGTACTGGGAAGCACCTACCATTGGAGGCTACAGTTTGGCAACCTAAATAGCCAGATAGGGTACTCACCCTTCTCTCCTCCACACGGAGATGCAATACGGCGTTGTGGAGATGGGCGCCTCTCATATAGGCGACATTGCGGAACTAACCGCCATTGCAGAGCCGGACTTTTAAAGCTTAGATACCAGCATAGGTAGAGCGCATCTAGAAGTTCGGATCCTTCGAGAGGGTGACAAAAACCAAGTGTGAGCTCTACGATTGGCTAGGAAAGCATACGGAAGCCTGGGTCAATGCCGATGATCCCTACACGATGCAGCATTCCGCCCATCTTGCTATGAACCACCTACGGCACAGGGCAACAAGCTTTTTCCGTGCCTCGCTACTTGATCATCCCTTGGGCTATTTCCTCGCCTTTGCTTTCTACTGGCAGAGAGACCTACCGAGTACATACACGCAACTCGTGAGGCAAATACAACCTTCCCAACGCCCTGGCTGCTGCCGTAGCCGTGGGGCTGGGACTAGGAGTGGCACCTCACGATATCGTAATGCCCTCGAGCACTTTCATACCCCTCAGATAGTCGTTCGCAATATATTGCCAATACACCCCATCACAACAACCTCATGGTGGATGCCTACATGCCTGATCCCTCGAGTATGACATACCGCAATAGAGAACTTTCTCTCCACCTCCGGCGCACAAAACAAAATCCTCATCCTGGGATATGTTTGAGCTCGGTAGTGCCTCTCAGGAAGAGCATCTAGCCCTCGTACAACGCTTGGCCGAGACTACAGGCATTACCTGCTACCTCGTAGGAAAAGGTTCGCCGCTCTCGAGCGAAGCAAAAGCCCCCACCTCCACTACTTCCCTCTACAGAGATTTTGGCAGAGCAACTCCGCCTTGTTCCCATCGAGCAGCTTTCATTCTCATGAAGGCCTCCCATGGCATGCACTTTGAGTCCCTAGTGAGCTGTGCTAGCAGTAACAGCAGCAGCGGCGAAAAGCTGGCGATTGATGTACAGCAGATACAGACAAATCAAGCTCCTAGAGGTTTCCGGAGAGAGCTTGCAGATCGCATTCGTGAGGAGCTTGCCGCAATCCTGCCCTAGAGAGTGCTAGAGAGGAGGTAGAGGGCAGCCACCGAGAGACCAGCTTCCTCGACGAAGAGCCACTAGCACCGAGCACGAGCAAGAGGCCGATACCGAGACGATTTCTCCCCGGAGGATTACACGGCAAGACGATGGGCGCGAGATGCTACTGCGCGAGCTCCCTCGCACGCCCACTAGTGACGATGAGTGGATCCTTCTTATATTGCAGCAACGGGCACCTCTCTCGCAGGAAGATCTCCACGAGCAGTTAATCTCTCTTACCACTACTCGGATCGGGAGCTGGCCCTATTGCCGAGTGCAGCGTCATTGGCAGCTGGTGACGACACGGCTATCTCTTCGCCTCTCTACACGGGGATCAGCGATGCTCCTCCTGACTGTAACGAAAATCTTGCAATTAGCTTCTGATGCCTGCTGAAATAGAGGAAAGTGATCCATAGGATACAGCAAACAGCTACCCGGCATCGCGGCACGTGGTGCGCGAATCCCTCATGTTGGCAACTCAGCGTCTCTCCCCAAAGAGAACGACCTTCAGGGCCCTGGCTCTCTCTATCATAGAGGGCTATTTCCGAAAGATCTTGCCCGCCCATCGGTACGACCGAGATTATACGTGCCCTCTCCATATCTCCTACCCGTTTTCCAGGCCCAGCATGTCGTCCGAGCAGCTCAGCTCGCCCCGCAGAGTGGATGTGGCTCAAACCCTAGAGGCAGCCGTGGCTCCGCATTGTTCGACTTTGCAGTACACCTCCATAGTGGAGAGCTACGACTATGGATCAACAGGTGCCCAGCCTCCCTCAACTAGGCATATCACCGGCATATCTGCCCATTACCGAGGCTCCGATTAGGAGCGAGGCCGGAAAACCTCTCGTGCCTTTGCCTCCTCACGTGCATTGAAGCTGGGCAATTTATCGACGCTCTAAAAGCGCGAGGCGTGAGACGCTCCTACCACACGTTGTAGAGTTGCTGCCATCGGTACAAGCCAAAGAGGAGTTTCTTCCGTACCGATATACGGCAACTTCACGCTCGTTCTAGCCAAAGTGCGGAGACTGTCCAGCCCTCGACATTCGCTCGATCATGCCCACATCACCCAGCGCAAATACATACAGCGACTACGGCATTTGCCACCCTCAGATTCTTCTTCAGCGAAGGTACAACGGGCAGCGATGGAGAAGCCGTTTGTCGTCTCGAAGCACCAAGGATCTCCTGCGGCAATTGAAGTAGAAAGAGGATAAAACGAGCTCTCTCTCCGATACGGAATTAGGGGCTCTTCTAAGCCAAGAGGGCGCACCCATAGCGCGCAGAACTGTAGCAAAATATCGCGAACAATTGGGCATCCCCATAGCGCGCCTCCGCCGAGAGTTGTAAGCCCCTCCTCCAATAATTACCCCACCAACAATAAAATCCTCACAATGAATCCAATCCACACTCGAAAATAGCGCAAGGCATCTAGGCTATATTGCCTTTTTATTCCTGTTCATTGTTTCCCTTACTCCCTCAGGGCTCAGATCACCCTCAAAGGGAATAGTCACAGACTCCCCTCACCGGCGAGCCCCTCGTTGGTGCGGCTGTGTGCGTTACCAAGCATCGCTCCATCGGCACTCGTGCAGACCTGGAAGGAAGTTCTCCCTCACCCTCCCGAGAGATATTGCCTCCCGCCACAACCTTATATTTATCGGCAAGTATGGTGGGGTACAATACCCCAGAACACAACCATTGCCGCGAGACCCAGCTGCTTAGAGACCAGTTTACTACTGGCGCCACGCTCAATAGCCAAGAGCTGGCCACCGTGGTAGTAACGCCCAAGAAGACAGCACCAGGGAAATCCGGCTGTCGCAGTACTATGGGCAAAGCCATACGCAAACAAAAGAAAACGCGATCATGTTTCACGGTGCTCGGACTGCAGCTATCCGGCTCTACCGCCGCCAGATGATGCTGGCAACTCCTGCTTCGATAGTGCCGGAGGTTGGTACTGCAGCATTCTGAGCACAAGTGGCGTATGTGGGCGATAGCTCTGCTCTAGAGGGCATGATGGTACGCCCATTTCTCCCTCAGAGAGCGCAGTCGGTACGCTCGTCTATAGTAAGACGCGAAACGAGCGCAGATCATCCGGACGGCGCTTCTCCGGTTTGGAAGAGGCTCTCGAGATCCTCCGGGACCTGACACATAATGAGGAGGGGCTCTACCACAGAAATTTGACGCTCTATGCCAATGATTTGCAAATCCTACGCAATCAGTTCCGGGCCTATGGGCAAGCTCTTCTCCACCTCTTTCTACAAATACTATTTACTCGACACGGTGGCCATGAGAGGGCTGCCCGCCTACGAGATCGGGCATGTACCCTTCTCCAAATACAGTATCGGGCTGTATCGGGTGCAGTGTGGATGAGATACTGAGTTTCCTCTCCTCGCTAAAGGCCACCTCCAGGTTCCAAAAGCAAGCTAATGTAGACGCTGGGTATCCCATTGGTCCTGCTGACTTTCACTATGCACCAACCGTACTTGGTGGAATGCCGTTTGGCTCCCTCATAAGCAAGGATACAGACCTTTTCTCCACGCCTACCGGGCTCATTCCTATAGCTGTGAGGTGGATCTCTGCCTGCAATACAAGCAATACCGAGTAGGAGAGGGGCTGAGACTCTCTGGCTCTGGACCCTCCGGCTTGCGCCAGGTGCCCCCATGCGCAGCCGGATAGAACCAAGCCAACTCTTAGCAACTTTGGTATTGTGCAGGCGCCCCGAACCTCTACCTGAAAGTGGGAGAAGGGACCATTTGCCATACTCGACTAATACTTTGCACCCAGAAGCCGTCGTATATCTTCCTAGCTAAGAGCAACACTGAGCCCAATGGGAGAGGATTCGTCGGACTGCCACAAAACAAGAGCTCAAGCGAGGAGGAATACTATGCCGAGTTGGGCCCCATTGAGACCCTTTTGCTTGGAACGTTGTAGAAGGGAGCACGATTCCGCGTCGGAGGTGTAACAGCAATGCCAAACTAAGTCAGCACCTCTTCGGACAGTATGTGGCCACCACTGGTTGGGCGACCAGCGCTGGAAATACTATGTGCAAGATCACCTATTCACCTATTGCCAAGGAGGGACACGGGGAGGAATACCCCCAACACCAATTTTACCTCTCGAGGGACATCACGTCCTCTTTGTCGGTTATAGAAGATGCCATGTGCAAAGATGGGTTTCAGCACCCTTGCCCAGCGCGTGAAGAACTGCGCAGTCGCTACTATAATACGAGCTTTAGCGACGCCAGCAGTTCAATGCGGACTGGAGCCAAAGCCATCCACACCGTCTTCCTCCACATCACTTACGACCACCAGCGACCCTGCGGGCGACCTGCATTACTATCAAGTAGCAGAGGATGGAAGCCTCACAACCATCCCTCCTTCTCCCACGACCAGCCTATATACCGGCCTCACATTTCGTACCGGGAGGGGTGCCTCGCAACGGACGGCGCCCCGTAAGTATGGACAAAGAGAGGTCGCCGCTACCCCGTACTCAACGGAGTAAAACTACAGCAAGGGCCTCGGCATACGAGCACACAACAGCTATGATCACGGCCGAGTTAGCGCCCGCATCTACCTCTCCCTATTTGGCACATCCAGTCTCTTATGCCTGCAAGGCGGGATTGAGCGGCATAGGCTAGACAGAGTGAGATCTCTTCACTCTATCAGCAGTCGGTTTTGTGGCGGGGACAGACTACTTTTGGGCTGATAGCGACCTCTCCGAGTCACGTATCCGACTAAGTGCCACCTCCACTTCGCCCTCAACTACCACATGAAAGACCTAATGCTGCAATCGTCTGCCCTGCTTGGGCTCACGGGCTGGCGCGACTCTCTATTTCCGAGGCTATTGGGCGCGTCGTTTCTCAGAGCTGCAAGAGACCGACACGTAGATTAAGTCTATCCCGAGACTAGTCACGCCTATGAACAATCACCTCTATCTTGCAGGAAAGTGCAGGGATAGAAAACATTCTCAATATCTTCTCCTTTTACATTGCTTCCGCCGCTTTACAAAAGCAGCAGCTTTCCCAGAAGCTCCCAGGCTGGACGATCAAGCTCAGGATGTTCGCTTTCTTTCTAGAGAAAGAAAGGACCGAGAGGACCTAGCCTGCCTCCGGAGCGTTGGCCGGCTTGCGATGTGGGAGAATACCTCCACGCCACAACCGCCATTGGACAATGCCTCAGGCGGCCAAGTAAGGTCCGAAGGAAATCCACAAAGCAGCAACTAAAGAGGCGCGTGAGGTGCGTAAAGCCCAAAGAAAGAGCGACCCGCACGCATACTGCTACGCACGGCCTCGACCGCACAGGTGGCTCCTACCAGGCTGCCATCACAGCAGCAGCAGGCGGTAGGGGAACCAAAAAGCGATGTAGGGCGCACAGCGCAGTGCAGCGGCTACCACCTCAGGGCTATCACTAGGAGATGTATGGGAGGAGGGCGCACCCAAAAGTGGCTGGTCGAAGAGGCTAGCATGCCACCCGAAGAGAGTTTGCCGAGCGAGGCATTTGCAGCAGATCGCTCACGCTGCGCCACCCACACACACGCGAGAGCCTCTCCGGCATGGCAAAGCCTCCATCCGCGAAATAGGAGAAAGAGATGGAAGGAGCTGCGCAAAAGAGTGATTAGCCGCTACCACCTCACCGCCATAACTCGTAGGGCGTGAGCAGAAGAAAAGGGTTACGGCACGAGGTGCCGAGCGTATAAAGAGATCTCGTTGCGTGGAGAAGTGGCCTTTTCTTCGCCTTGGGCGAAATAAGGTCGCGCCAGCAGAAATGCCGCAGCACTCGACCATAACGCCACACCGCCGAGAGCTAAGAGTAGCGCGCCCACCACGCCTGTGCGATAATGTGGTACCAACGCCGGCCTCCACGCACAGCCCGGGATCTGCACAAAAGAGCACTGGGGACCGATATTTTATCAGGTGCGTGAGATTGCGCTCCAATCGCCGGGGATGACGAGTATTTTGCATCCCAATAAACCAGCCCGTGAGCACATAGAGCCAGCATGGCGGCGGGTGCACAGAGCGCGAGTGACGCCACATCAGCTGAGGCCGATGCCGCAATAGCAGCTGATCTTGAGCCACATCAAGCGAACAAAAGAGAGACCAAAGGCAGTTGCCACAGAGCAAACCGGGCGAGAGAGGCAGGTGAGAAAGCCCCTGGGCGTGCTGATTGAGTTTGCTTTAGAGTCCTTAGCTCTCCAAAACATTTGAGCCTACAAACCGGTGGTTCCACATCCTCAAAAAGCCAGACAACCAGTACAGGTACTCACCACGCCGGATGCCACCACCGCCACTGGCGAGTGGCTGTTTTCCCTCCGGCGTATGCCCTGCCAACCCGCATCCACTGGCGACAAGAGGGCACTGTGATAGTAGAAAGGATAGTGGGGAGGGCCGAGGAAAGTACAATCCGCCGCCGCATGGTACGAGCCAGAGAGAGGCGCCTTCACTTACTTTTCTTTAAGACCTTCAAGGGATAGGGAGGATCTGAGGCCGGAGGACCGAGACGGGCGAGCCTCTCTGTACCAACTGCAGAGGGAGTATTCGGATCGAGCTAGCTCACCTCACAGCCTTTGCAGGTGCAGGGCGATGGGCTGCCGTTGGATACTCCTCGGTTTGTAATGCGGGAGATTAGGTGTACCCTACAAAATGGGAACGACCACTTTTTCCCACAATCGCTTGGGCTGAAGCCACTACCAAGAGGTCTACCCCTAGTGACACGATGCAAGGCGGGAGGCAGAGCCTCTCTACGTAGAACAAAGAAGAGCAATTGCTCTGCCACAGACTCCGATGCTACTCGGAGCCCCTATCTGATCCGGCTGCAACTCATAGTCGCTCCCGCTCATGCGCTAGGCGCACATGGTGCGATAGAAATTCTGACGGTAGGGGACTGCTAAAGCCACAGAAGTACGCACGATATATATCGCGCCCAGAAGCACTAGCTCGAGTGACAGCCTCCTCGGCGTGCCATTTTGTAGCGATCCACCGGCGAGATGGGATGCGGTGGATAGTCCACGGGATGGGGCTGATCAGCGCCCATCGAGATACGTAATCAGTACTAATCTGGATAAAAGCGAGATCTGTAGTCGAGCGGAGGCCCGCGCCATGGTCTCACACGGCAATGGTATTGATTGCCTCAGCTTCTTTTCAGGGTGTGTTTCTGCCAAATCCTGACCTGTGTGTACGCCGCGGCATTGAGAAGAATAATCTCCTGTAATGCTCAAAACAGGAAACGACGCTCCAAAACAGGAGGGAGTGTCTCAGGGGTGTGCGAGTCAGGTGCTCTCGTGAGAGAGGTATATATCATGCGAAGGAGCCAGTCTGTAGGCTTCTCAAAAGAAGGGTCAAGCCAAGTTGCCCTTGCACTCCAGTTAGAGTATTATCCTTTCTCCAATTTGGAGTTGTGCCGCTCGCATTTCAAGATTAAGGTGCTACGTCCCCATCAAGAGGGGCTTTTTCGGACTTCCGTAGGGTGTGCTTTTCTCCCAAAACCTTAAGCCAAACGGAGATACGCATCATGATCTCCCAGTAGCCTTTGTGGTCTCTTGGTGGGTTTGCTTGAGAATGTGTATCCGTACAAAGCCACAAGAGCGGCCTCCGCTTCCCCTAGAGCAACTCCGCCACTACGCCTGCGGATTTCCACAATAGCAGTCAATACCGCTGTGTGTAACTCTTCGTAGATCTCCTCTTCTGCATCGGCGAGCAACTGCTTGTAGCTGCTCCAACTCCTGAAGTAGAGGCAGTAAGCCCTAGCCGTGTGCCTATTGGGTTTGCTCCATAATATCCTCTACGAGCATCTCTTTACGAAGGGGAGGTAAAAACTTCTCGGAGGGCCAGTACGGGCAACTGCTCCGGCGACCTCGAGAGCTATCAAAATCTTCTTGCCGAGGCATAGCCCGCACCAAAGACTCCAAATACCACATATAAATGAAGGTACTCAGCGGGGATTCTGCTCACGCATTTTTGCGACAAAGAAATTGTTTTGGACATAGAGGTAAAGAGATACGAGAATGAATCAATGAGGCTGAGGGGCTACGCAACAGACGACGCACGGGATAGAAGGCGAGAGGTATCCCACCAAAGGCAATAGTGGCGGCAGAGCCAAGAGGTCAAGCCACCGAACAGCCACAGGATAGGGCTGGCGATAAATCCCCTCGCCAAAGGTAAGCCAGCAAATTGCGCCTGCAACCACACAGCAGACATCCCTAGCAAAAATCCGTCAGCCCCTACCCAGGGGTAACCAATAGGCCCTGCCAAAGGAAAATGGAGCGTATCAATTGAGGGCGAGCTCCCAAGGCGGCATAAATCTCCACATCGTGACGCTTCTCGATAATCAGCATCGAAGAGGGCAAATCACATTGAAGGCGGCTAGAAGAAGCACGAAAAGAGGATAAAGAAAGTCATCCACTTCTCTATGGCAACGAGCTTCAACAGATGGGGTTGTTGGTCTCGCCTATCCAGAACGCGCCACTCTTTCCTAACTCTTTTTGTGAGCTTTCTTTGGAGACTTGGGAGAAACTCCCTCCACAGGAAAGGGGCAAGAGCATGACATAGCCCTTAGGGAGATCGAGCAGAGGCGTAATTCTTCTACGGACCAAAGAAGAGCGTACGATCGTATTTCTCCTCCTTGGCAGAAAGCACAGAGGGGCTTTGCCCTGCATCGATACGGAAGAAAGCCGTCTGAGGGGAGTAAGGGGATTGATATAGCCTCTGCGCTTGGGTGCGTATAGAGAAACAGCGCGCATAAGGCTAGAGGTCTGCCCAAAAGAAAAGAGTCTGGTAGAGATCGCCCCGAGCGTGTACTCACGGGGAGGCGGAGGCTCCCCTCCAGCATCATACTATCAATGCCAACAGGCGTGAATAGGCAGGCTCCAGCCCCAAGAGGTGCGCCGCAGCAAACAGAGAGCTACGAACGATACCTTCTCCCTCAATAGAAGCTGAAGAAGCAGCTACCTCCGGCAGGCTTCTCAGCCTGGCAATTCTACTTTCTTGGGCATCGAAGGGCCTTGTCAGCCCGCTCTACCTTGAGGCATCAAGATGACTTACCGACGTAAGCAATACCTCTTCGTATCCGTTGTAAATCGAGGATAGCCACCACCGCCATTACAACGACTCCCACCGCTACCGAAGACTAACGGAGACAACCTGCACGGCATGAAACCGCTTCCGTTGTGCAAAGTAACGCCTGGCAATAGAAAGCAAGCGACTTGGGAGACATGCTAGAGGAGACTACTTGTAAAGGCGATCTATATTATCTAAGTAGTCGAGCGTATCGTCTACGATAAAAGACAAGTTCAGGTATTACGGCTGCGACTTGAGCTCAACACCCAGCGCATAACGCACTTGAGCCGCATTGCGTTGGGTTGCCGTAATGATCTCCTCCGCACGCTCCGAGGGGAATATGCCGATAAACCTTGCAAAAAGAGATCAGGGGCTAGGGGCTACACGCGTCACACTAACTATCACCCCAGGCATTGTCTGTGTCTGTCTCTGGAAAATCTCACCAGAGCCTTCTGCACAAAGGCGAGCCTATTTTACTGATTCTTCTATCGTTCGTTGTATCTATATTGCTCTATCAATTGAGAAATAGAGTGTTATCTCTTGTGATGCCTCGGTGATAGCACTCACGGCATAGGGGGCGGTACTCGTCCAACTCACCCAAAACACTGTTCTATCGTCGCTAGACAAGCGGTAGGAATAGTTGGCAGGAGACCACAATCCATACAAACAGCATGTACTTTGGTCACCGAGGTCGGCAGAGCCATTAGCTGCGGCATGGGGCCAAATGGGTTTGCGACAGAGTCCATATCCAGCCTGCAATAATCACACGTTTGCCGCTATCGGCCAGCTCGCTCACCACATATACAACGCTTCGTCGAAAAAGCTGAGCCTCGTCTATCCCCACCACATCAGCATCCGAAGCGTAGAGAGGATCATTTGGGCATTCTCCAGCAGGGGTGAGACTCCATCGCATTGGCATCATGAGATACCACCTTCTCCTGGTCGTAACGTATATCAGTAGCAGGCTTGTAAACCTCTACTTTCATCTTAGCAATAGCCGCACGACGCAAACGACGCATCAGCTCCTCCGTTTTTCCACTAAACATAGATCCACAGATCACCTCTATGGATCCGTGACGAAGGTGAGGGCTGCGTTCAATCGCTCGATATCAATGGCGTCCATGCTATCAGGATATTTAGGATTATAATTCACGTGACGACTCGCGCACCATCAGCACGCTCGTACATCTCTAGGCGCACTGTATCCTCGGGCATAGACCTTCTATTACTCAGAGCCACTCTACAGCAGTAGGCTCCACTTGTCAGATAGTCCGAAAAGCCCACATTAAGCGCATCTTCGAGGGTCTCCAAGCGGTAACAATCCATATGAAAAGCCACCTCTTCTCGGGAGGGATGGCATATTCGTTTACGATGGCAAACGTAGGGCTATTCATCACATCCTCTACCCCCAGCTCCTCGCAAAAGAGCTGCCTTAATAAAAGATTGGTTTTACCCGTACCCATCAGACATAAAACGCAAAAACTCGCCTTCCCTCGGTGAGATCAAGCAGAGTACGAGCCGTGGGCTGCAAATCCTCAGTGACGATATTGTAAAGGGTAATCATTTTGGGCTGCTAGTGAGATAAAAGGGATAAGCATTTCTTCCATCGAGATCCCCCGTACTGGAGGTATCGCGATAGTAATTCACGTAATAATTGTAGTTATTGGGGTAGCTGAGAACTTATCTTCGTAGCATAAAGCTATCGGTGATCGACCCCTCAGGGCAGACCGTAGTCTCGAGGGGCGTGTCATGGCAAAAACCTCCTTGGGATTGTCAGGTGAGATGCCACTCCCAACACAGCGGAGATTGGTACTCGTATTACGGTCTCCTACAACCTTTGCAGGGTTCTGCACGCGTAGTGGTACCATGGTCGGTGGTAAGCAAAACCTTGTACCCCCATCTCTTTCATCTTTTGGAAAAGTCGATAGGTAGTAGGTGACGGAACCAACTACGCGTCGAGGGAGCGATAGGCGGCTCGTTGCCTGCTAGCTCTCGGATCATCTTGCTCTCGGTACGAGCATGGGAAGCTTTTATGTCTACAAAGTTTAGCACCACGACGTTTTAGGGGGTGGCGCGTGAGATTATCCATCGAGGAGGTAGTTTCTCTCCATGCACGGTCTCATGCTTTATGCTGTGAGGAAGGTATAAAGGCTTACGATAACGCTCAATCAGACTGGCAATCAGGGGCTTCATTTACGTTTTTCCCTCTTCCTCTCTTCGTCCACCCACGATCGGGGAAAAAGGCGGGCAATATCAGCCGGCATCAAGCCCGAGAAGATGGCGTGCGAGCGTATTGTGTGGCCGTGGGGAGGATAGACACGTAGAGATCTTCTTCGAAATAGAAAAGATCGCTCAGCAGATCTTTACCGCCAACCACTGGTCGTAACGGAGTTATCAATGAGTACGAAAAAGAGCTTTTCTCCGGCATCAGAAGGGACGCGCTTAGAAAGAGTTATAACTCATCAGGAGGGCCCTGCAGAGGGCGTTATCCACCTTGTAGTGATCGCGCACGAGCGACCGAACTGGAGCTGAGCCTCACGACACTGCAAAAGCGTGCATCTCAGCGAGCTCAGGGTGCTCCTCCACAAGCAGACTGCGCTCGGCGAAGCTGGCGATAGAGCGTTTTCCAATCCTCAAGCTCCATACGCTGCATAAGCTGCATGGAGGTTTCATAGAACGCCGCTTTCGGTAGTCAGCCACCGTGGCCTCTCCTATAATATCATTACGCTGAAGCGTTTTTGAGCGTAAGTAGAAGCGAGTTCGGATTCACCGGTTTAATCAAAAAGTCGACCGTATTACCGGCAATCGCCTGGTTCATTGGTTGCTCCTCTTCGCTCTTCGTAACCATTACCACAGGGGCGAAGGATACTGCGAACTACCAACGCATCAAGTGTCTCGAGCGAAAGACCCGGCATATTTTCGTCTAAGAAAACGAGGTCGTAAGGCTCCTGAGCCAACATCTCCAAAGCATCGCTACCACTGAGCGCAGCCGCTACACTATACCCCTTTTTCTCAAGGAAAAAGAATGCTGGGGCTTGAAGGTCAATCTCATCATCGACCCAAAGGATCCTATATTGTCTTACTGCTGTGGACATACAATACAAAGGTAGTAAATAGTTTGCGGCTGCAAAGTAATGCCCTCACAGGCAATGCATCCAGCCCTCATTGCCGAAGGATCCATCCCAAACTATGATCGAGCCCTACCCTTGCACACTTCCTAAAATAAGAAAAGGTGTCACACCTCCCTATGGGACATATGACACCCTTCTCTTCTTGAAGAAAGACTCTCTCGCAACTTATCAACGACTACTAAAGTATAATCTTCTACTGCACGTTGTGAAGATGCCATCAGGAGCAGGAGTGAAAAAGCGCCGTCAGCTGACATGCTTACACGTAGACGATAGCTACCTCTGTTAAGTGTTGCAGGGATACGAAGTGTTGAGAAAACGTATTTGAAACCACGAGATTCAAGAGCATCTTTTTCGTTTCAGAGAACTTACCATCCTTATTCATGTCGAGTCCAGACACGCCAGTAGCACCAGTAGCTTCTATTTTACATTATATCCGGTACCAAGGGTAACTTTAGGCCAAGCTGCCTTATCGATTGTTGATGATTGCGGCTGCTATCCCTTTACTGTAATCTATAACCCCTAGTTTGAGCGGAAAGTATTGCTCATATCAGCTCGATTTCTGAAGTCTGAGTGTAGGTGTAAGCGGTAGATCTAGCATAGGAGATAGGATAGTCTTGAGTGCCAGGATTTACTGGATCAGGGTTAACGGGATCAGGATTTACCGGGTTAACAGGATTTACCGGATTCACAGGATTCACAGGGTTAACAGGATTGGGTTTTGGTTTTAGGATTAGGTTGGGATTGGGGTTTGTCTTCCCAATTACAACTGTAATCTTCAACCACCATATTCAAAGTTTTCGTCACTCTTTGGATATCCACCCACTTCATGCTTACACATACGAGTTTCGCCAGTTACCCAACGATCTGGGTGGGGATAGTCCGTTTTAATTAATGAGGCTATAATCGCTTGTCGTACCGTAAAGCGATATGCTATCTGAGAGCTCTTGTCGCCATTGAGTCAATCCAAACACACCAGTATTCGGGGTATAGAAGATGAGAAACCTGGAGTAAAGAGTGTATACTGAGCACCTGCTGTAAGGTTGAGACGAGATGTGCTGAAGTAGCGATAACCATCACCACCTGTAGTATTGTAGAGAACCCAAACTAACATTGCGGATATAGGGTTGCGCGATAGTAGCGACACAGAGCTCTTTGGGATAATCACCACCACGGGATCTACTGGATCAGGATCCACAGGATTGGGGTTTCAGCGTCAGGGTTCAATACAATTACAACATTGTGATAGTGGTGAAACCACCCTTCACCACCGGCACCAAGGCTACAGAGTTCATCATGAAGAAGGAACCAACCATGGAAGAGCCACCCAGCCCCAATTGAGTGAAGTATCCATTAGGTTCATAACCATCGCAAACTGAATGGTGACCACCGCCATTACCATGACCAGCATACTGAACAGGACGATTGGCATCGAGTTCGGCACGGAAAGCGCTTTCCATTGAGCATCTGTACGGTTGCTCTTCTGTGCGTAGCGAGTTGTGTTTTTATATTTATGAGTGCTGGATCAAAAGACGGAACATCACTCTGATAAAGCGCCACTACCACCGCGGGCAAACTGCATGTTTACATCAGCTACGTCATGGCAGAACCGACAACATCTCTATTGTGCTCACGAAGTTGAGCCTTAGGCATATTGTCCCAATTCAATGCGTGGTTATAATCTGCATAGCGTCCATCCTCAGTAGATCTGCACCTTGCCACGACGAGGATACTCCCAGTAACGCCATGATCTGACAGTGCTGTTGCCACGCTCCCGGCGCCTACTGGGCAGAGTGCGTTGTAATAAGGCATCTGATTCCATCTGATAGAACCAGAAGAGGACCTACAGTACGGCTAGCACGTGGTTCTTCCAACTCACCACGGAGGGCAGCTACGCATAGCCACGACTTTCACGAGTAACGGGGACATTCTTCAGGCGTAATCAACACCCTTTGAATAGTCCATCAGATATCCTGCATAATAACAGGATATCATCCTTCTTGAAGGTTCCTTCGCTAGAGTAACCAAGGACAGGATGAAAGCTTCACAAACTGATACAATTACGAACCCTACGGTGTCGACATTTAGAATACATAGTAGTGCGGATGCTTATCATCTCCCGCTCTAAGATCCCGTACCTAGATCCGTAAAGGCTAGGTAGAAGCGACTGGGAACCTGCAGCAAAGAAGGGCCGAGGCTTCCATTCTCTTGGATAAATTGTTCAGCGATAGCCTCAGCACTCATGCTGATCGACACAGATGTCTGTGGAGGTTACGCCGCTTCCTCTCCTGCATTGGTGAAATCTCTTCTGGTCTGTACAAGACGCAGCGAGAGAAGCGCTGCAAACGCAGGCACTAAAAACTTAAAAGAATCCATACTTTTCACTAGTTAATCGTTTTGTGTTTTAACTATTAATTTGAGGACCAGATGTATGCCCTTATTCCGAGAGAAAGGGGAATAAGGAGGTAGCATCCTCCTCTCGCGGGAGGATGTCTGCCTCAGGAGGTTCTACTGATTTACCTATCTACCCTGAGGGCACAGTAGGGATTTTAGTTTAAGAATCCAATGTAATGCTCTCCACAGAGCAACTTAGCGCGAATAGATCAGTCTATCTCGGCTGTTACAGCAGGTCTACGAAGCGAGCTGTGCAGCTGTACTCAAGGACTACGATTAGCACGCATGTGACGCTCTATCAAAAGCCCTTCCAAAGAGTTAAAATAGAGATCTTGAGCGTGTACTCCATGCATTTGGCTGCAACAGAAGATCCAGTCAACAACTTTTAAAGGCACATGTATGTATAGAGCTGAGGTTGTGATGACCACCTTTTTGTTGCAAGAAGTCTTTCATCGACATGCGAGGATCTGATGATCTTCACCGGGATGGGAGAGGTCATATTGGAATGTTGACAGATTCTTCTTCCTTTATCTACTACAATGCATGATGACTGCTTGTTAATATCCATGCAGTGGGAACCAACACTCACCATTGGGCATTTTTCGATTGTGGCCTTTCCATAGATCTGCTTGTTCTTGAGAAGACCTGCATGAGCTTTTACGTCCGTAATCTGGAGGTTGAGGGTAAAGAGACTTACAATCAGGGATGGAAGTAAGAGGTCGTCTTGGGATACTCTCAAGGGAGAAGCACTTTGGCAATAGAGTGTCATGTACATGGCGAAGCGTAAAGGCGATAGAGCATAGCCGCCGAGATAGGTCACTGGGAGAAGCAAAGAGATGCGCTTCACGCTTCCCATCCATTCAGCAAAGATCGATACATGCTGAGCAGGGCTACCACCAATAAGGTGGCTGTGACACGAGCATCAGCCAAGAGGAAGCGCTGTGTATTTATGCTTCCGAGGTCTACACCCATTGCATTAGCAGGAATGCCATTACGTTGAGCGCACCCTTTACTACATCTGCGAGATTGATTGCTAGCATTACAAGGATATAAGCCAGCCTGACCACTAAACTAACTTATCGCTGATAGTAGACGGAGTTGTACACCCCTTGAATGCCGCGTATGTGGCACTGCGGATGAAGTGAACCTTCAGGATCGTCCATAGATACCGTGAATACCTTCTGAACGAACTTACAGAGCACGTGCGACTTGGGACGTCTGTGCTCAACGTCCATACGCAGCTGATCTTTATGGCCTCAGACTCAAAGCTAGCACTAGCCTATGAAACAGCCTTTTCGCTCTTGATTTCTACATTTTCGAGAGGGGTTTCTACACCTGGATCCTGAAGTCTCTCCCAAACGCCATTCGCTGAGGATATTGAGGTACTCGCGATACTTTTACGCGATCCAGCGTGCGAGAAAGCCCGAGTTTCACTTGTAAGCGAAGCAGAGATCGTGATAGGGTTGGTCTCTACACCACGAACGTGTCTGTACTCACCATGATTGATGTTGGTCACCCAACGAGTACATTACCCGGATAGATAACGTTACTATAGGGGTTAAAGCACATGCATCGCTATAGGCGGCACCTGCTTTCATCATAGGCCAGTCTGAAATTACACCTTTTATTCCATTCTCAAGCTTGTCTTCGATATTATCGATAGGGGTCATCATTGGTGGGCTCATCGAGGAGAGTTCCATTGTCACGAAGCATTCGGATCCATAAGAAGCCCTGCGAGCTGACTCTCACCGAAAGGATCATCTAGCCCTTTGGGATTAGACGATGTACGCAGAGAACGCAAAGCATCAATGACGCAGCAGCAAACGCCGCAGCAATGTCAAATTTTTCTTTTCATATTCTCACTTGATTATCTTGATTATATTTGTATCCTTTCCTAAACAAACCCACAGTTGCCTTGTCGTTTACAAAAGCACCTTTCACCGCAAGCGGCAATTAGCAACACACCGCCAGCGACGCAGCGAAAGATAGAAAGAAAGGCAAATAAATAAACAAGAGAAAAAGAGAGCACCACCCAAAATCATAATCCGAAGACCCTTTATTGGGAAAACAAATCCATCACGGGATGCAGAAACAACTCTTTTATTTTCAAATAGTTAAATCGTAAGGGAAAAGAACGTAGAGGCCGTACTACAAAACAGAACTACAGAACGGACTCTCGAGAATTAGGATTCATGAAAATCAGCATCCTCAAATCCCCCAATTGCATGTCTTAGAATTCGAAAAATGAAGCCAAAAATCTCCTTACCATACTGACCTATTCCGAAGGCCTCCATCCTCACGAGTGAACTTTTCACAGTATTGCACAATAAAAATATTGTGTTGCTTTGTGGTCGCTAAAACGATAAGCGAAATAGCTCAGTTAGTAGGCATAACCTTGCCAAGGTTAGGGGTCGCGAGTTCGAGTCTCGTTTCCGCTCCAAAGAAAGAAATTTTCCTTCACGGGCCGTTGCTTCTCAAAAGAGGTAACGGACTTTTGATATTACTAATCCGGCTGATGGCCGCCCTCTTCCCTAGAAAAGATTACCCATCGAATAATCACTCACCGCTCCAAGACACACACACCCCCACAAGGCAATTTTCCACCTGTGCTCGAAGGAAAAGAAATCAACTAAAAAGGAGGGATTCTCTGCCTAAAAATCTTCCGATCCCAGCTGATTTTTGGAAAAATCCCAGCTGATTCCCGGAACCTTTCTGGGCAAGATTGGGCGCAAAAGCAGCTAAACAAAATCCCAATCCTTCCTCCCCATAGCAGCAATAGTCAGGCTACTCCTCACCTCGTAGCACTCTCTTGAGGGAACGGCCTATTCCGGCAAGACCGGGGGCAAAATCCCTAGTTCCTTTTGCAAGGACTAACTGTAGCTAGTAAGAATCTAAAGGAAACAGCATTCCACAAACAAAAGCAGGATGCGCCCAAACCCTCGCATGGGGAAGAAACAGTTAGAACGTCAACTTAGAGATTGACCCACAATGGAGATTAGCAAAGCCAAAAATTGCCATCATAGGATTAGGATATGTGGGACTTCCCTCGCTCGCTTATTTGCCTCAAAATATCCAACGATAGGATTCGATTGCAATTCCACATTGGTGGCAACCTACAAAGAGACTGACACGATAGAAGCCATCAGCAGGGGCCTCAATCTGCGAAGAACGGAGCCTAGGAATCTACGATACACAGACCAAATGAAGAGATCCGGGATTGCAACTTCTATAGTGTAACGGTTCCCACACCTGTAGACAACAACAATCGCCCGATCTTACTATCGAAGCCAGCACCACCATCGGCAAAGTTATTGCCGCCGGAGACGATTGTAGGCTGAGTCAACCGTCTACCCGGAGCCACCGAGAAGATTGTATCCCCATCATAGAGAGGGTATCAGGTCTTCAGTCTCAATAAAGACTTCTATGCAGGCTATTCACCCGAGCGCATAAACCCCGGGGATCGAGAGCATACCGTAGAAAAAATAAAGAAAGTAACCTCCGGCTCCACGCCCGAGGTCGCAGAGTATATTGACGCTCTCTATCGCAGCGTGCTAACGAATAGCACTCACAAAGCCCCAGCATCCGAGTAGCAGAGGCCTCTAAGATTGTGGAGAATGCACAACGGGATGTCAACATAGCCTTCATGAACGAAGTCGCAAGATGTTCGACACAATGGGCATTGATACCCACCAAGTACTAGAGGCGGCATCTACCAAATGGAACTTCTTGCCGTTTCATCCTGGACGCTTGGGGGGCACTGCATTGGGGTAGATAGCTACTACCTTATAGAAAAGGCCCTGCAGAACAGCTATCATCCTCGTCTTCCTCATGGAGGCACGCGCCGTAAACAACTCCATGGGCGTGTACTACACGCAACAGAACTAATCCGACAAAATGATCTTAGCAGGACTTCCTCATAAAAAGATGCCAGGAATTTTAATCCTTGGATTTGCCTTTAAACCCAATTGTGCAGACATCCGCAATACCAAAGTCGTGGATATCTACAACACGCTACACTCTATGGCATTGAGACAAATCTCGGTATGCGACCCATTCGTATCACCCGAAAGCTTACGGAATGTACGGCACCGAGGTAACAGATACCGCCCCTTTCCTTCGAAGAGTACTGATGTGGTATTCCTAGCCGTTGCCCATGCTCCTTCTTGGCGATCAATGATTGTCACCATTTTACACCCCTCAGAAGAAAAACCTCTGAGAACATAAATCCCAACCAGTATCGACCCGTGCTAGAACAAGGATATTACATTTTCTCATGGCGATCATGATCCTCATAGCAGAATCTTTCCATCAACATTTTGTGCAAGCGCAGAATTTGCCACAAAAACAGAAAGCATAGAACATCATGGATATAGCCATTGCTAGGAACAGGATATGTAGGGCTCGTAAGTGGCGCCTGCTTTGCAGAGATGGGATCACCGTCTGTGCGTTGATACGAATGCTCAAAAATAGAGGCACTCAAGAGCAGGGTTATCCCCATCTACGAGCCTAATCTAGACCATTTGGTCCTCCCTGCAATATAGAGGCAGGACGTCTCCGCTTCTCTGCGATCTGCGAGAAGTCCTCGACGAGTCAATATCATCTTTAGCGCCGTTGGCACCCCTCCCGACGAAGATGGGTCTGCCGATCTCAGCTACGTGCTAGAGGTGGCTCGCACCATCGGGCGCGAAACATGCAGAGACTATAAGCTCATTGTAACAAAGTACGGTGCCCGTTGGCACAGCCGAGAAGGTGCGTACCACTATTGCCAAGAGCTGAGGCTAGAGGAGTATCCATTGAATTTGACGTAGCCTCTAACCCGAATTCCTCAAGGAAGGCAATGCGATAGAACTGACTTTATGAAGCCCGATCGGGTGATCGTGAGGGTTGACTCCGGAGCGAGCTAAAGAGCTAATGACACAGCTCTACAGACCCATGTTGCATCAACAACTTTCGCGTACTCTTCATGGATATCCCTCTGCCGAGATGACCAAATACGCTGCCAATGCATGCTAGCCACCCGCATTAGCTTTATGAGATGACATTGCCAATCTCTGCGAAAAAGTGGGTGCGAGATGTTTTCGATGGTACGCCACGGCATCGGCTCCGACACACGTATCGGCAACAAATTCCCTCTATCCGGGGTGTAGCTACGGGGGCTCCTGCTTTCCCAAAGATGTAAAGGCCACGATTGCCACAGCGCACCAAAATGGATACGAAATGCAGGTACTAGAAGCCGTGAGGCAGTGAACGAAAAGCAGAAAAACATCCTCTTCGAAACTCTACTCCTACTACCAGGCGAACTAAAGGGACGAAAAAATTGCCCTCTGGGGCTCGCCTTCAAACCCGGCACAGACGATATGCTGAGGCTCCTTCGCTAGTGCTCATCGAGGTCCCTCCTCAGTGCCGGCTGCCAAGTGAGTGCCTACGACCCCCATCGCGTGGACGAAGCTCGTAGACGCCTCGGCGATAAAATTTCGTATGCCCAGAGCGTATATGAAACCGTAATTGACGCCCGATGCCATCCTACACGTTACGGGTGGAAAGAGTATCGCATGCCCGAAGTGGGAGCTGATACGAAAGTCCATGCGCACCCCTTCTAATTGATGGTCGCAATGTTTTTGACCCATCCGACCTCTCCGGATTCACCTACCTACACGTTGGATAGCCCCATCTTGGTTTACAAATTCAAGAAATCACAAAACACAAAAATGATTAAGAGAGTTCTAACAGTCGGTGTATACGACTTCATACACATAGGTCATGTAAAATTTATTCTGCCGCGCCAGAAAATTGGGAGACCACCTAACGAGTCGCTGTTCAAAGAGTCCGATTATGTTTCAAAGTTCAAACCTTCAGCTAACTTAGTATACAGTACGGAGGAACGAATGTACATGGCCAAAAGCGATCCGATTTGTAGATGAAGTCGTGCCCTATACCACTGTAGACACCCATTGTTAAAGAGGTCGACTTTGACATTCTCGTTGCGGGTCCGGATCAAACCCACCAAGGTTTCCAAGCTTTTTGAATGGAGTCAGAAAGAATGGAAAAACAAATCGTTATTCTCCCAAGGGACGGAGGAATATCCTCTTCTTGGCTAAAGGGCAAATAGAAAAGATGTGGTAAGAATTATGTATACTCTTTGATCTGCAAAATCTATTATAGAGGGAAATATGAGAATATATAGAACTGGAAGAAATAGAAGAGTTGCAGTGCGAAGTGCTGCAAGTTGCGCAGACTTCTGTCAAGAGCACAAAATAAAGAGTATTCCCTAGCTTGCGGAACGCTACTGAGGAGCAATACGACATAATGGATATATCCCTTGGGATGATGAGTATCGACATATACATGCCAGAGAAGACTACGATCGATTTTATTCAAACATTCCCGAAACATACAAAGAGCACTACAAACTAATATCCTTTGAGAGAAGCAAACGCTGGGCTGAGGGCTTTTTGCCAACCCTACGACAATAGGACAGTGTGGGAAGAAGCAAAAACTCAGTCGAAGAGCAGATTGGTATAAACATTGATATAGTTTCCTGTGGACAATGCTCCCGATGACGATAAGGAATGGAAATCCTTCGATGAAGAAGAAGATTACTCCATTACTTAGTAACAGCAAAAGTACACTTCATTCCGATGGAAAAATCGATCTCTTGGGAAAAATCTTGTGATTGCACTAGATGAAATTTATTCTTCTTCCCTTCTCTGCCTCTCGTAATGCAAAGTGGATGGACTCCTTCGCACGTAAGTACTCTCGCAAAAGACGAATAGAGTATTTGAGAAGTGTCTGTGGTATAATGCAGAGAAAAACCTTTCCTGCAGGAAGACTTTGACGAAACTATTCCTCATGTATTTGAGGTATGGAGTTCAATATCATGAAAAGTGTACCACAACTATCTTACTTGTGCCTTTGGAGACTATAGCAACTGCCTCCCGAAAAAGATCGCCATCCTCACCATTACTACACAGCCTATTGGAAGGATTAGGAAGGATGTTCTTTTTATCTCAACAAAAATACTCCTTTAGCCTTATACTTGAGACAATTAGCAGGGTATGAAAATCGAAAAACAAGTCTCATTTTTGATTACATCCACTACTTATTAAGCAACTAATGACACCAACCCCTCGTCTCTATCATAGATGCCGTCGTACAATGCGGCTCAATTCATTCGCAGAGTCTATAGAATCTGTATTGGCGCAAACGTGTGTGGATTGGGAACTACAGATCACAGATGATTGTAGCAAAGACCAAACTCTGGAGATAGCACAAAGCTACGAAAGAAGATCATGTAAGGTTTTGCTCTCCCGATTAATTCTGGAGCCGCAACAGCCCGTAACCACTCCTTAGCTATACGCAAAGGAGAATACATTGCCTTCCTAGATAGCGATGACCTCTGGAAGCCTACAAAGTTAGAACGGCAATTGGATTTTTACTAGCTCACAGGGGATTACGCATTTACATTCACCAACTATGAGCTAATGGACGAGGATGGACACCTTCTATCTAAGGAGCTAAAATGCCCCAATCTTTATCCTATAATCAATATCTAGAAAATACAGCTATTGGATGCCTTACGAGTTTATAGTTAACAGGAAAGAAACGAGACTTCTCAATGTTAAATATTCGTGCAGCAGAGACATGTCCACATGGTTACGCTTCCTTAAAAGGTGGGAAAAAGCATACGCTTTGAAAGAAAAATCTAGCAACCTACCGACTAGTGGGCGATTCTGTCTCATCCAGCTCAAGTCTGCCAAAGACGTTTGGAGATATTATCGCGACACTTGAACATCTTTTCTCTAGCCAGATCCATATACTCGTTTGTAGGGTACGCATTCCATGCCATAAAGAAGAGATTATGATACTAAAGTGGATATTCGACCGAGTGATGGCTCTGGTTGGACTTGTAATTTTGCTCCCTGTATTTCTTGTTATAAGCATACTTATCAAAAATAAAGATGCCCGATGGGCCCATACTTTTTCGACAAAGAGAGTAGGAAAGGGAGAATTTTCTACCATGGTCAAGTTCGAAGCATGGTTGTATCCCATAGTGGCTCTTCTGTATCTGTAGCAGGAGAAAGTAGAATATGTCGCCTCTTGGGGCGAAAAAGCTCAGAAAGTACAAACTCGATGAACTGCCCGAGCTGTGGAATGTGCTGATAGGCGACATGGGCTTTGTGAGGCCCTCGCCCCGATGTCCCCGGATTTGCGGATAATTTAGTCGGTGAAGAGCGAGAAATCTTGCGTCTACGCCCCGGCATTACAGGACCGGCCTCCCTCAAATACCGCAATGAAGAAGAACTCCTTGCCTCCGTAGACGACCCCATCCGATATAACGCTGGGGTGATCTATCCGGACAAGGTTCGTATCAACCTCGACTATCTCAGGCATTGGTCGTTTGCCGGACCTCACGTGCATCGTACAAACCCCTACTCCCCTAATTAGCAACTAACCCAAAAATAACAGCATATGAACAAGCGAATTTGGCTTTCCTCGCCCAGATGGGAGGCGAAGAGCAGCGTTTATAAAGGCATTCGACACCAACTGGGTAGTACCCTTGGGGCCCCAATGTCAATGGTTTTGAGCAGACCTCAAACATTATCACGCCTTAGACAAGCAGAAGTTTGGCGCTAAGTGCAGGTGCCGCCGCTCTTCACCTGAGGGCTTATAATGCTCGGGGTAGAGCAGAGACGACGAAGTTATCTGCCAAAGTTTCACCTGCTCTGCGGTGCCAATCCAGCATTTACCTGCCAAGGAGCTCGACGTATTTGTAGATAGTGAGGCCCAGACAGCTTGGAATATGGATCCCGCTCTCCTAAGAGCATGTACGAAGACCGTCCAAAAGACGGGCAGAAAGCGAGCGATCATCCCGTACATCTCTATGGGATGCCTGCCAAGATGGACAAAATCATCGCCATTGCCCATGAGAATGCGAAAATCCCCTATACTCGAGAGACGCAGCCGAGGCAATGAGGCTCTGAGTACAAAGGGAAAAATTAGTGGTACGCTGGGGTCTATGGAGCGCTGTCGTCAGCAGCAAAATGATTACCACCTCAGGAGGGGGCCACGAGTCTGCCCCAACCGAGGGCTGCCGACCAGAGTAACCTTCTACCGCTACGCAGGCTCGTGAGCAAAGCCCCCACCACACACACCGAGATCGGCTACAACTACCGGTTAAGCAATATCTGTGCAGGCATTGGTCGTTGGGCAGATGCAAGTACTAGACGAGCGTTTGCCCGTCGCCGCACCATCACAGTCTATACAGCCAAGGATTGAGGTTCTATCTCGGGTATGAGAGTCTGTAAACCCCTCTACCAGTTCAAATTTCCAAATTTCTGGCTTACTACAATCCTCATCGATCCTAAGCAGACCGGGTTCGATCGTGAGCAACTTCACTACGACTTGAGGGAAAACATTGAGGCCGCCCCCCTCTGGAAACCCATACCTACAGCCCGTTTTTCAGCCTGCCCCTATGTGGAGCTCCGTATCGAAGAGCTTTTCAAAAGAGGTCTGTGCCTACCGAGCGGGAGTGCGCTTAGCGACGACGACATTGCGCGTTATCAGTAATAAGAGCTTTACCCGATAAATGTCACCCCTCTACCGAACCAGGGTCGTACTCTGGAAGAATAGCCTCTCTCGGTGTGCGGCTCTTTTCGTTGCCGCGGGGCAGAGACGGTACAGTCTCCACCGGAGAAACTGGAGCAGAGCAAAATGTTTTGCAAAACAAATTGCCCAAGCGATTATACACAACTTTATTACCTTTATGATCCAAAGAAACCTCCTTAGCCAACAAAGAGATAGAGACTCTAAGAAGACAGATTCACAAACTAATAAAACAAAAGAGTGAATCGAATGAAAGACTCTGTTTTTAATGCTCCTCACGGCTTGTCTGGCTATGCCTAATTTTATGGTCAGACAACCCAGACCCTACCCCTAACAAGAGGAAACAGAAAAAGATGACAACGATCTATGACTTCAGCCTCACCGATGCCCCAGGCAACGGGTCAGTCTTGCGAAATACCAAAGGGCAAGGTATTGCTCGTTGTCCCATGCAGACTACCGGATGTGGTTTTACCCGCAATACGAGGGCGCTTGAGGAGATGTGCCGCATATGAGAGCCGAGGGTTCGAGATTATCGACCCTTGCGCAGTTTGGGAATCAGGCGCGAGGCTCCGACGAAGGTGCCACATTCTGTCGTATCAACCTTCGGCACCAGTTTCCACAATTCAAAAAGCGATGTGAACGGCGAAAGCGAACTCCCTCTCTACACTTGGCTTAAAGCCGAAAAGGGGTTTGAGGGCTTCGACAAAAGCAGCCAGGCCCGAGACTTGAGAGCATGTTTGATAAAAGCCGATCCCGACTGGCGTTCGAAGAGCGATATAAAATGGAATTTTGCAAATTCTTGATAGACCGCAATGGCTTAGCGTCATTTGCGCATCGAACCCACTAAAGGATATGGGTAAAGTGGCCGGGCTTGTAAAAGCCAGACTCTTGAAGCCAAATAAAGCAGAGGCTATCTGAATATAAACAGTCAAAATAGTCTGGCATAAGTTGGACACCCTTAGAGACCTAAAAGGGTGTCTTTTTCTTGTGCTGCACAGAAGAGAGTCCCCTCATAAAAAGAGAGATGCTCGGTAGCCGCCTCACCTCCTCCACAGCCAGCCCAGCCTCCTCCGCAGGGACGCGGATTAAGATGCTCCTGTAAGACACTCCTAAAAGTCCACCTTATTTCCAACGACTTGGCATGCCTACGACCAACCCTGGCATTCTAGCCTGTTGCAAGGGAGTAAGCCTGGAGTTTCGTTTCACTTCTGCCCAAAGATTTCTAGAGTTGTAGGCCTATTTTGCTCCTGCCACATCGACTAGTTTCTACCCTATTCCGGAAAGAGTGCAGGGCAAGGTCTTCCGTTTCACAAAGGGAGAGAACAAGAGAACACCCTTACGGAGAAAATAAGTGAGGGTATTGCAGATTTCGAGAAAAGTATGACCTTTGCATCGCTGTTGGCATGCAGTGGCGTTGAGTGCCACTAAAACTCGCAAAAGAGTACACCGACAGAAAAAGAGGGCTCATAGCTCAAGCTGGTTTTAGAGCATCTGTCTTACCTGGACCAGAGGGTCATAGGTTCCGAATCCTATTGGGCCCTGCCTCTCTTCCTCTGATTACCTAGAGGTAGATACAAGAGATTTCTTGAAAATCTTGTAGCGAGAACGCGTGAGGAGCTCATAAGCTCAGCTGGTTTCGAGCATCATCTCTACCAAACAGAGGGTCATGAGTTCCAGATCTCTTGGGCCCACGCATAGAGAATAGTGAGTACGACCTTGAATTTGAAAACAAGAGCATCTCTGGCCACAACGAAGAGCCTCTATCTTTCCTATAACTAAAGGGAGGGAGCAGTGGCTGTATGTTAGCTGGTCGCATACTCACCATCCTGTTTTGGTATTTCTATCGCTTAGGACCGCTAGAGAGACAACAGCCGGAGAAGGCAAGTGCTTCTGCCCAAGACTTCCCACATCAGCTAGCCCTGGGCAAGAGAGAGCCAAGCCTCTCCCCGTTAACCTCTTGGGTGTGATGGGAAAGTGAGGACAGCTCTATTTTGAGCAACTAGTTTTGGAAGTAACACAGAAGAGAGAGAGCAGAGACATTCCAACTCAACGCCGACCTCCGCGAAGGTCTTGGCAAGAAGGCCTACTGAGCACTCCACCAAACAGAGGCATCATCCCGCAGTAATCTGTAGTGGAAGCAGCTCATCACCTCACCGCACACGGAAGCTGTACGCGACCTTATCTACACTCCGGATCTTCACGACATCGAGTCTCTCTGTAGCCGGTAAGACTTGCAAGGCCCTGTACTCAAGGATATTCAGTTCCACCCCGTAACCAGACGAAAATCCTCCACATCGACTTCCTCCAGAGTTAACAAGGAGAAAGCTATCGAAATGGAGAGTACCCGTTGTACTCCAGAGGCCACGCTGCCGGGTACGCGCCGAGAGATAAACTCGTGCTCGCAAATGCGCAAACTTCGCGTTAAAGCCATCTACGATCAGATCCCGAGACTTCCATCAATGCAGAAAACCTCGAACTTGGTAAGTCTATGCAGGTGGGTGCTCTCAGCTTCGAAGGGCTTGAGAGCATGAACGCGAGAACGCCGTTGTGTGTGCTGTTCGCCTCACTCCGTGCTGCTCGTAGTAGTGCTGCTGCCATGGTGAGCTAGAAAGCAACGGACCTTTTGGCGGGGACACTCCCCAAAAAGCTCCGACAACCAACCCCTCACCTCTCCAAGACGCAGATGAGGAGGTAGAGATTTTATTTTCACCCCGAGGGCGACTCTTACAAGACTCTCTCAGGTGACAACTATCCCGATTGAGCAACTTTTCGCTCCCTTTTTCTTTTACCAAAGAGGATAATTCAGGGAATGGCTAACTTTGGGCCCAAAGAAATGCCGGAAATATCTTATAGTAGGACTTCGCAATATAGGCGAAAAGTATTTGAGGGCACACACGGCACAATAGTGGCTTCCGTATGCCAGCAAATGCAATAGCGGAAGAGATGGGTGCAGCATTTACGCGAGCAACGCTAATGGAGCCATTGCACGAGCGCATCAAAAGTGCAGAACTTGTTTTGCTCAAACCCTCCACTACATGAACTGCGCACAGGCAGAGGCCGTACGCTATTGGCTCCAAAAGAAAATCTCACGGGCAACTCCTCATCTTAGTGGATGACCTTGCTCTCGATTTGTGGCACCCTCAGACTTAGGAGTCCGAAGGCAGCGATGCGAGGCCACAGTGGACTTAAACACTGCACGGCTCCTCGGCACGACAGAGTATGCTCGTTTGCGTTTTGGTTTGTCCTTTTCGAGGGGACGTCAGATGGAGAGTTTTACTACTCGGGCATTTTACGCCCGAAGAGGAGCAGCACATACCTTCTCACAAAGGGCACGTGTGCATCGTTCGCGATTTCTGCCTCTCCGGGCGTAGACAGAGGCGTAGATTGGCACAACAAAAAGTCCCTACTTCCTCCCCGAGGCCGAAACCCGGCTCCCCACCCCTCTACCTAACTACTGGGACCCGGAGAAATGGCCAGGAGAAGTACGAGATTGATAGTTTTTGTGGGCAGTACACGCATCTTCAAGAGCCGCTCTTTGGCCTGGCGACGCCTGCAAGAAAGGTCGTGTCACCATCAACTCACCAGCTGTAAAAGCCCTCACGGCTCGTGGTGGCCCAGCGACGTCATTGGCGTGCGCACCGCCCCCGTGACCTATAAGCACTTTAAGGTACTACCGACGGCACACTGCAACCGCATGAGTGCCAAAGCTACGTCCCCGACTACATCCTAAACGTAACACCACCACGAGAAAGAACTCGAGGTAGCTTGGGCTGCAACGCATCTCAGGATTCAGTGATAGAGCCAAGGGAAGGGCGACCTACCAAAAGAGACGAGCGCTCCCTCGATGAGTGGCGCTGAACAGACAGCACCTGCGTGGACGACGAAGACTTTTCTCACGACGACTTCGACCTTGACAGCGAAGTGGTATGCTCTAAAATTGACCATCATTTCCTAACGTTTTACAAGTAAACCTCAAGCTATGTGGAACAGTTACCAGTATCATATTCTCAGCTATCTATCTGAGTACTTGCGTTTAATTTGGGCATTGCCCATAGCAATCAGTGAGCACAGAAATCCGATAAAGGCTATATCAGCCGGGTGATGGTGGTACTCTTGATTGCTCGCCGTGGGCATCGTGCTCTACTGGCTTCTTCGGACAAGACCTCCGTCACACCCACACAATTCATCGCAAAAGTCTCGCGAGAGGCTATCGAGGCGTCCCCTACGGCTTCCAAGACTACGCCATCGTCAGCAATGGAAGCCGATTGTGCGCGAGCCTCAGCCTCGCCCGTGGAGCGACTCTGCGAGCGACTGGGGACCAGCCCTGTAGCTTGCGGCGCAAGGAGATCAAAAATAACCACCCACAGGGGCGCGACAAGGTTTGGAAGCCCTCTTCGCCGACGACACGAGGCCGCCAGACAGCACATCCATCACCCAATGCTACCATGCCATCCCAGGCGGCCGACTCGGCAGTCAGCTTTGCCGACTTACGTCACAAAAGGTCGCATGAGTTGTGCTGTACATCCTCTACGGCGACGTAGGCTCCTTGGACTCTCGCGCCGCTCCTTTTGGAAGCGAATGCGAAAAGCCGGTGTGCAGTCTACGCTTTATGGAAATTGGTAATCCCCTACCTCTCCTCGCGTGTGAGACTATCGCAATCGCCGCAAAGCTTTGCCATAGTAGACGGAGAAATAGCGCTACATGGGAGGGATGAATGTAGCTTCGGCCGCTACTACGGCGGCGGATGGGCCCCTGGAGAGATACCCATTTCCGCCTGACGAGGCGGGATCGTTGAGACTTCAGACCGCCGCCCTCATCGATTGGTTCCTCATCACGCGGCGGGTAGTACACATGGGAACTACTTTTTCAAACAAAAACTCTCTCTCGGGCGACGCTCCTTTATCCCTATGCAATTTCATGGGATCACTACATGAGGAGCTTGGCTGCAGCATCGAGCAAGCGATCAATTATATCTCATCCTAGGGCAACGCTTGCCGCATCTGCATCAAAACACCTAGCTCCTCACCCAAACTGCTCGACTTGAGGGCTCTCCCTTCACTGGCCTTGGCCCTCAGAGTGGCGTGGGAGTCAATTTACTCATTCACTCGCAAAGGGATGTGGTTTGACTCTCATCTCGCCTCACTCTCCTGCCTCCCGATGGACTAAGCATGGAGCGGGGGTGCACGTTTACGTCTACAAAGGGCCGGGATTTCTGCACTCCGATTCCTCACCATAGACGGCGAGGTGGCGCTTGTAGGCTCTGCCAATGGACTTTAGGGCTTCGAGGCATCAGCTTCGAGATGTGCAAGCATCATCTCTACGAAGCAGGCGTTGCCAACAGCCTCGAAGGATATCTTTTGCTCAAGACCTCTAGCAACAGCAGAGGCAATGGTCTAGCCTTTGGCGCAATCGTAAACGCTGTAGCGGAGATTCTGTGAATCGGTAATGCGACTTTTCGCCCTCCTCTAGATTCTCTTGAAAAGGGATACACGCCTTTCTACTCAAAAGCGTTTACCATTTGCAGGGTAGTTGCATATTGTTGCAGAGCGAATGTATCCTATCCTTAGCACATCAGCGAGGGATGAGAAAGCCACAAGGACGAATAATAATAACCAGCTATACAGGATGAGATTGTAAGGATTGTACTGATTGCTAGCAGTAGTTGTAATGGGCTACCTTTGCGCCCAGTAGTATCGCGACTCCAGAAAACTTCAAGAAGGAACGAGGCTCAGAGAGAGAAGCTGTAGTAGAGAAAGCGCCTCAAAGAGATCGCAACTTACGAGGTTGCCTACAAAGAGAACTATGGCGAAGTTTGCCACGCCGACGAGCTTGCTTAGAGTTCCTCACCAATGGTAAGATCTCTTCTACATCAGCGCAGAAGACTATACCGACGAAATGCGCGAAAAGGGTATGACCTGAAAGAAGCAAGCCGCAGCGCGAGGGCTCATCAAGCGCGACACTACCTACATGAGTGCACGACTCTCTCCTCAAGAACGGAAGACCCTTGAGCTCATCCATGGTGCCGGTTCCCCAACCAACGCATCAATCGAGACCGCAACCATACAACAAGAAGTGAGCAACGTGCGATCCAACGTTTCTGTATTCAAGCCCAAGTGCCCATGCGATGTGTCGCCATGGATAAGCACATTCTTGCTACAAAGATCTCCCGATGCAAGGCTCGTAACAACGGCACCGGCTACCCTGGTTTTGCGCATCGGATCTCTCGAAAAAGTTAGACTACAGGTAACTGGGAGCAAATTCTCACGCTCTCCCCGGGAATTGGCATTCATGTCTTCCTGAGGGACAACGAGACTCTAAGTTAGAAGGAGAGAGAAGCAAGCATGGCTCCATCTACGATAGAGGTTGCCTCTACTAGACGAGACCACTGCCGAACGTTATAACCTCTCCCCTACGTCTTCACCCAGACGGTATAACATACTCTATCACTCGCTCAAGATCACAAAGGTATTGGGCAGTGATGAGGTTTTATTCCTACAGACCTTGGTGGCTATACAGATCGCTTGAGCGACCTCATCTACGCCTATAAGCTTTCTCCTCTATCATCATACAGATAACGATGCCTCCGCCCAACGTATTTGGTGCCCCGGGACATCCCCGTGCGCGAACGAAGGCTTGGCTGTCCATCCGCGCCGTCCTTCACCACGAAGTTGGCTACACAGCCTCTTATCATCTGGGCACAGAGGCTCCAACGCTACTAGCCGCTTGGGAGCGTTCTACCTTCCACGTTCGCCGCACCTGCCTTACATGAAATCCTCCCTACGTTGTACCCACCCTCCGCAGAAGGACTCACAGCAAGCCGTAGCACGGGAAATGGGCGACTTATCTACCTCTTGGCCTCGCCCCTTACGCTCAACATTCTCGTATTCGAGCGGGGGCATCAAATTTGCCAATAGCTTTTGCGCAAGTACACCGGCAGCACCTCTAACATTGCCGGAGGCTCCTCTACTACCTAGGGGCCGTATGGCAACAGATCCCAGGGAGAAAGGCGGCTGACAGTGCCTTCCTCTTCCACCACTCCCTAGAGATGGCACAAGAGCTTGGCGATGCACCTATCCTCCCTCTCTCACTCCTCGGTTTCTCCTCCAAAGCAATGCTCTCCCTATCTCTTGATTAGAGGCAGGTTCTATCTATACTTATCCTATGCGTATCATTAGTGGGAAATATATGGGCATGTGAACGCTTTGACGTCCCCAAAGGATTTAAACTTCGCCCTACGACCGACTTCTCGCCAAAGAGGCCCTATTCAACACAATCACATCCATGTTTTCCTACGAAGGACGCATACTCGACAACTCTTTGCGGGCACAGGGCATCAGACTCGAGTTGCATCTCCAGGGGAGCCGAATGAGTGAACATGGTGGAGAAACAACCCAAGCAAGTTACGTTTATCAGTCACTAATTAAGACGCTGCAAGCCGAAGACAAGCCGCGCTGTGCACGTAGGCAATGTTTTCAAATGGATTACCCCTCAAACGGACTCAACCACCGCACCTACGATCTCATCTTTGCAGACCCGCCCCTACTCCCTCGAAGGCCTTGTAAGCTACCTCAACTCGTTTTTCTCTTCGGGCTATTGGCGCCGGAGGCCTCTTCATTCTGGAGCACCCCGGGACCGACTTTTCCAAATGCCCTTCTTTGTAAAACATAAGAGGTACAGCGCAGTCAATTTCTCCATCTTCCAGACCACTAACCCCCTTTTTCTTTGAATAAAGAGACGTTTTCGCCTCTCTCATCCCAGAATGGCAGAGGCGGGATGGTACCTTATCCCTTGCCTCCTTATTAACTCGAAAAGAAGGCTCTCTCGGCAATCAGCCCTCCCTTAGCCCCATAATCAAAAACACCTACCTCCTCCTCAGGGAAGAAACAAGTGTTTATTCTGGAAATAACACCCGCTAAGGATGCCGGGAGAGGTAAGATTGCTTACTTTACCTCCCAAATATCTTGTTGCAAGAAGGCTCATGAAGCTTGCGAGTTGAGTTCAACAACTTGCACTTCTGCAATCTGACGTGTGCAACTAAGTCGTAAGTAGACCTCTACATCGCGGATTACCCCATAGCCATGAGCAAGTTCTCTCCATCCATCGCCAACATGGTATGAAGGTTGAGTCTTGCTCATGAGCATCGTGGGTTAGGATGTCGTTGATAGGTAACCACCTTCGCCGATCTTTACAACCTTGAGTTTGAATCCATCGAGTATAAGACCATATCAAGATTCTGTCCAAAGATCATCTTTTGCCGTGCTCAAGTATGATTGTCTTTTCTTTACTTCCCTAGAAAGTATTTGTGCGCACCATCGTTGAAGATCACACAGTTCACAAGCACTTCTGTAACAACAGCGCCTGTGACGAGCAGAAGCCTTGAGGCAGTCACCAAGAATGCTGGTCGTCCAAACTACGAGCGAAGAAGCGACCACGAAACTATTACCAATTCAGCGGGAACAGAAGGGATCTTCTACCGTGCCATAAAATTGAGCTCTTAGAAACGAAACCACGGGGAGACGTAGGGGAAGTATTGCCTTAGTCAAACCATAGATTCGGTTGTTGAAAAGGTAACATTAAGGTCGATATTACGACGTATTGCATGAATAAAGTGGTTACCCCGATAGCCAAGCTATCGCCATCGCTGATGATGCCAGGCAAACGCTAAGGTCGGGACGAGCAGTCTTGAGACCTGTAGCAATCCGCAGCACCACGACCATGAATAGTGTGGAACCCATATGTGATTCATATAGTAGGGAGACGAGAAGAACAACCAATCCCGAGATCACAGCCGTTTTGGTGCGGAGCAATACCAGCTGTCATTGCCTTTTGGAGGGCAAGAACGACACCATGGTCTCTAACCAGAACTCGAACGTACTGATCGCTCTTAAAATCTTGTGCAGTATACATAACTGAATATTCTGATCTTGTGCCATCTTATGCCTCCATCATTTTAGAAATTCTTCTACCAAGCGACCTACATTGAAGGTTGCTTATAGCCACGATTGAGCTGCAAAGGGTAAAGTCTTGATCTTGCCTCTTAGATACATGGCAAGCTGTCCGCTGTTTGCTCTGCTATCACTACCTTCTTGTACTTGAGAATTACTTCTGTTGTGATAGGTAGCGGGCTAATGAAGGTAAAGTGAGCATATGAGCTACCTTCTTGCCTTCCTTGCGCATCTTATCCATAGCCTCGTGTGGGTGACCATAAGTACCACCCCAACCTACGATTAGGAGGTCTGCGTCATCTACATCTCCCTCTACTTCAGGAGGAGGAGTACCTTAGCAATATTATCGATCTTAGCACGACGGTTGTTCTGCCATGAGTTGAGGTGGTTGTCAGGATTGGTGCCTGATAGCACCTGTCTTACTGTCCTTTTCGAGACCGCCCAAACGGTGTTGATAGCCTTCTTGACCAGGTACAGCCCAATAGCGAACCAACGTTTCGAGATCGCGGCGATAGAAGCTTCCAAGGCTCATCAACTCTTGTAATTATGTAATGTAATTAAGGCTTGATCTCAGGGAACTTTTCGTATTCAGGGATGCGCCAAGCTGTGAACCGTTGACTACATATGCGTCCGTAAGAAGCACTACGAGATATGCTCAAGAGCAATCTTCGATGCCAATACTTTGATTAAACAATCCCCAGACAAGTAGCCGAAACCACTACGAGAGGAGACTCCCATTGCGGCCGTAGAGAGCCTGCCAAAGTCGGTTGCTCATCTTGGTAGGCAAACCGGTAGAGGGACTCGCTGAACGTCTACAACAACGAGGAGGAGCTCAGCCATTACAGCAGACCCAAGCCTCACTCTTGAGAGCAAGACCGGGACCGGATGTTGTGGTAACAGCAAGGCTACCACCAAAAAGAAGCGATAGAAGTACAGATACCGGCAATTTCGTCTTCTGCCTGTACGGTTTACTACACCGGAGCCTTGTGCTTAAGCTCATGAAGGATGTCCAGTAGCAGGAGTGATAGGGTAGCTACCGAGGAAGGTTGGAGACCGGGCGTTCGGCAGCAGCCATAAGGCCGTAAGCTGTAACTTGTTCCCACTCATATCCATATAGAGACCAGTTCTTGCTTTTGTCCTTCAATATGGAATGGAGCGCCGCAGATGCATTGTGTTTGCACCATAGTTGTACACTTATCGTTAGGGGGCCTTGATGTTGGCAGCCTGACGGATGAGTTCTTTCTTAGCAAACTTCTTGTTGATATAGTCTGGCGTGTCGAGTGGGGTCGAATAGCCAACAAAACCAGCCAGCGCAAACATGTTCTTACAGCGGAGAGCGCTCTTGTTGTCTAGCTGAAGCTCTTTGAGACTCTTTCACCATAGACGAGATTAGAGCAGCCACCACACAGTCAGGATTAAGACCAAGTTCCTTGATAGGATCATAGTCTTGAATTCAGCCTTCTCAGGTCCTTTCGCCGAACGATCTCTGTATCAGCCAATGATAAGAAGTCCTTGCGAATATGCCCTAGAGTTTTACCTTAAGGGCCGCAAGTTCATTATAACGAAATACATCGGCAAAGTCACCCGGGGTGTACACCAGTTGAGTATAATGTGAACGGAAGTGACACACCCCAAGCGTACCTTGGGGCGCTCCTGTTCGGCTGGATGGTCGGGAAATGTGGCAATCGAGTTGCCATAGACAGCGAAGGTCGAAAAGATGGTCCCGATAGCTGCATACCATCCCAGAGTCACACGAGAAGCGGATCACAACTTCCTCAAGACGTCTTACATCTTTGGATTCCTTCATGGTTGAATTAGTTTTAAACTTAGAGTGGTTTGAGAGTATTGTATTATATCACTGCTCACCAAGGGGAGCCTATATTCTCTCTTTTATTTTCCGTCTCTTATTCTGCGTACAAAAGATAGCTTCTTTCTGACAATTAATAGGTATCTAATGCCTACGAAGATCTATAATCCGCTGATTACTACTCCCCTAAAAGGGAGAGAGGGATCTGTTAGCTCCCGAACGAACCTCCGTCTATCAGCGTAGTGAATGGTCAGGATGGGGAGCCCGCCGCTCATCGGCAAGCAACTCTCTCTTCATGGGGTATATCCCGTGTAGCAAAGTATGAGTAAAGAGCACTCTTGGGAGAGACGTTGCACCAATTGCAATGGTTCTTCGGGGTAAAAGAAGGGTCTCCTCAGAGGGTTATACCAAATCAAAGAGAGTTGCTATTGATCTCATCAATAATTCCTCGCAACACCTCTTCTCAATTCAATACCCCCAGGGGGTTATGACTCTCAGGATTGTGACACCCGGGGCATGGTGGCACATCCTGCCAAGTAGATGGCATAGCGTGAACCAGGGCCGTCGGCATCGTTTCCTTGTGTCTATTTAACAAGCATGCACATCCTTACCTGTATAGCTTGATGGCTGTGAGTATGGAAGTACGCTACCTTGGCCCGTAGCAGATCCCTCTTGATGCGAGGCTAGAGCGAAGGTAGCGCAAAAAGGTCAGTAATGCGTGTGAGGTAGCCTTTATTCTTATGCAATAGCTTCACGCGGTCATGCTCCTCAGCTTGTTTGGCACCATTCCAGCACCCAGGCTACCGGCAGCAGCCTGTAATACGGCGGAGACGAGCGATCTGATCGCTACTACAAACAGGGCATTTATCAGAAATCACACCCTTATAACCGCAGCGCGGCGACACTGTATCCACGGGGTGATTGATTGAGCCATAGCCGATTCCTCATCGTGCATTAGCTTGACGATCTTTAGGAGAACAGCAGTTCTTCTTCAGCTCCCATCCAGCTCTGGCTATGGGTAATATGCCCACCACCGGTGATAGCGTGGAAAAGGAGCTTCGAGGGTGAATCTTTCTCGCAATAGTCACCTCTTCGCGCACATCCACATGGGACACGAATTGACGTAGTGTAATCAAGGTCATTCACACCCGGGATAATGCCATAGCGTTTGCGGTCGAGGGCGGGTAAATCGCCCGGACAAGCCTTCTGCGGGCGTTGCCAGTGCGGGTAGTTAAGCTCATACTTACGCTTGTACTCTCTAACGACATCGTTCATCACTTCTATGGCATCATACAGAGTTTACCAAGGCGCCTCCTGATTGTGAGCATGCCCCTACGCCATAGATGGCGACCATGGCATTAGTGCCCACCGATAGAAAGCCGATACCCAAGGTGCCGGTTGCAGTGACATCGCCTACTTCATCGTTAAGCTTTCGAGTTTTTGCCACCCTTCCACATCATTACCCATCGCGAAGGGGAACGGCACGTGCCAAGGCGGTACGCTGGTAAGAATATCGCTCGTAGAGCTGATCGGCTACCACGGACGCCATCGCGCACCGATCTCAGGAAGCGCCGACGAGCCTCCTGCGCACCGTCTTCTTGTCTCCATCCGGATAGCGCTCTTCGGCTTCGCGACGTGCTTCGATGGCAAGGCGGAGCATATTGATCGAGGTGAACGAGATTGCCTCGGCCTCACGGAGCTTTTTCTCGCCGCGCACGTTCTCAAACACACGGCATGCGGCAACCCATAGTCGCTGAAGCTCGTAGAGGTGGCGTTTGGGGTCGTCCGCCTTCCAGAGGTCATTCTTATTGAAGGCTGTATCGAGGAAAACGAAGTTGGAAAAGGGCTTTTGCCGTGGTATAGCAGCTCTCTAAGAGGGAGGTCGAAGTTGCGTGTGGAAAAGCGGAATTTTCACCGGCAAGAGCAGCATCGAAATCGGCACTTGCCTTCTCAAATCCTCTTCCGAGTAGTTTATACCATCCTTCACCTAAAGATCTGGATCGGAAGATGGGCACTTCGCCATGCCCGAGCCTTCCATCGTGGCTTGGGCAACTCACGAATGACCATACGCCCCTCATCGCTCGTATCAGTACCATAGTTAATCGAACTGAAAACCACCTGATTGCACGAGAGCGATGGTACTTTGAGGTTGGCGGATAAAGCCCTCCATAGCACTGATGTTAGCCATCCTTGCGGGTCTGTCGGTTACGACTCTCCAAGAGTCACCTCTACAAAGCGGGAAGATCCACCCTGGCATCCAGTGTCTTTCAGACCCTCGCCAGAGGCGTTCTGCCTCAGACTTATCGTCACAAAGACGCGGATGGATCTCACGGATGCGATCGGCAATCGCCTTCTCATCCACCACGGTACTCTCATCGCCCGGACTTGAGAGACGGATGGAGAGCGCAAAAGTGGCCACTAGAAGGCGCTTAACGAAGGTTTTGCGCACACCCGGAGCTACTATACAGAAGTCGAAAGCCGGAATGGCCTGCACCTCCATAAGCTGTTTGCTCATTTGTGGTTGGTTTTGGAAGACACGTAGCCAACGTGGCATAGCTCTGAATCGCTCCTGCGGAGTACGTACACTCCCACTTCTTGGTAAAAGAAACCTCAGCTCGTAGAGATCCTCAAGGTCGTACTGTACGCAGGTAGTTTGTCTTGGTAGGGATAATAGTCGAGGTCGTGAGGAATATGGATATCGCCAACCTCATGAGCACGAGAGTAGATATGTGGAAACAAGATATTTACGTGCATGTCTTTGGTCACTTCAAGAAGCAAACGTCATCATCTGCCCGGAAGGGTATATGCACTCATATTGGCATTGCTCAGGATGAGCTCCGTTCTTCTCAATCTTGACAATACCATCCGCGATTTGATAGCCTTCAGACAGTACGCTTATCACGCTCTACGGTGCGCCACTCTCGGTGAGATAGTAGTAGCTTCTTAGCGATAAAGGGTCGGCAGCCATGAAGACCTGCTCTACCATATCTTGCATATCCTCTGCGGCAAGAGCACCCTCCTTGTGTGCACGGGCCACACTCTCACGTGCCACAGTCACATCTATACTCGAGGATCGGGACGAACCCCACCTGCCCGGATAAGCAGCAAATCCTTATGAGCGAATCTTTTCGGCTTCAAACAACTGACGACTACCGTCACGCTTTACTATGTAGAGTTCTTCTTGTTCCATAACGCTTCGAGTTTAGTTTTCTTATTTCTAATATCCCTTGTGCTGCTGCTTCGGCACATCTCATACGCGCGATTTTACTGCAAGGAGCTCTCCTCCACGCTCTCTCTGGCGAGACTTCTCACCATCCTCTTGACAAGGTCCGCAGCCCTGGCGCAAACCAATAATAGTCAACTCACCAAGAATCAAGAAGACACACTTTATCGTAAACCTTGCAAAGGCAAAAAGTAACTATTTCAAGTGGATAAAACAACGATCTTTTGCATAGCGGGTTTTCCACAATCAAGAAAGCCTCTAAGAGAGAACGACTTATATGACCTCTTTTCCGGAAACTCGCCAATAGGAGAATTGGCTGGATTTTGAGAAATTTTCTAGGAGCAAAAGTTGGCGAGAATTAGCTGAAAGTGCCTCCTCTAACTGGGCAGGAAATAATCCAAAAGCACGTGCGCTTCTGCAAGGGTCTCCGGCAAGAAAGAGGGCTCGTCAGCGTTTACCTCCCGATGAGGCACCGAGCGAGATAGGGAGCATCGGTCTCCAAAAGGAGCCGATCTGGCGTGGGATGCGAGCGATATACTCTCGCAGCGTGGACAACGAAGGGTGACTACACCATTGATTCCGATCATAAAGGAGAGAGAAAGCGATCAGCTCCTCCAACTCCTCCTCACTCCCCGTAAAACTATGGAAGCCCCTCGGAGCACGCTCCTCCCCACGCAGTAGAGACGGGACAAACAAATCCAGCATCTCGGTGGAGCACTCCGTGTGCCAGCCAAGATAAGAGGGAGATCCTCCTCAATGGCCCACTCCGCCCGGGTACGAGAAGCGCCTCTTCCTGCTCCCGGAACGAAGGTCCGATCCCAGTAGGAAATCGAGCCCCACCTCCCCAAAGGCAGCCACCACCTTCGAGCGATAGTTGCGTACAGCCTCGTCGCATCACCTCCAACTGAGAGGGAAAGCTCCCCACGCAGAGTGGGGTGCAAAGCCAATGGCAATAGAGGTATTGTGGGGAAAATCCTCGTGGGTTTTGAGGAGACGAGGCAGGGACTCTACATCAATATTAGGGAGAATGAGGTGCCCACACCCCGCGCCGCAGGCACCGCTCCAACACCTCCCGACGATCTTCGTCAAACTCCGGCCTCGAGCCATGAGTGCGCAGATCAATCATAGGTCAGCGCATCGCCATCTTCTGAATAAGATCAACCAAACGCTGCTGCGAAGCCTCCGATAAGAATTACCTCATTCCTAGCGACAAGAGGGTCCAGCCCAATCGGACTGCTCCTGGATCTCCTTTTCAGGATAAGTTCAGATCCCATACGCATCATGCTAGAATGCCGCACAGCTCGGTATTTTTCCTCTCGCTGCTCTTTTGGGGATGGCAAGAGCTGCCTGCAGTTGCCTCCCACTCGCCCCTCTCACGAGCGATTTCTTGCGCCTTTATCAGTAGCCAGAGTCTGCTTATTCTCAGCAATGTCTCCTCCTATCGGCTTGCCAAATGTCGCTTCATATCTCCATATACATCGAGGTAATCGTCTCTTAATTGGAACGCCATACCGGGCATTGATCCCGGCACGAATCAAATAGGAACGATCACGCATACCTGTATCGGCAACATACGCTCCAATCTCTAGAGCAAGCCGAGAGTAATACGGCTGTTTTCTTGCGAAATCATTCGCTCATACCTCCATAAGTGTTACGCATCCGAACGCGTCTCAAAGTCCATATCCATCACCTGCCCCCACCATTATATCCTGCGACATGCGATTAGAACACTCCCTATAATCGCAGGTTGAAGAGCCAGAGGAGTACTCTTGGATGAGCTTGTAGGCAGAGAGAGCATGGCACTTCCCGTTAGGATAGCATGAGCGATACCGAATTGAGAGCAGGCACAGAGGGGGCGGTTGCGACGCATCTCTGCAGTGATCGGCATCACATCATCGTGCAAGAGCTGCTGCAAAGTTATGATAGATCTCAAGAGCCAATGCTGCCTTGATAAAATCCGCACGATCTTTGCCATACATATCTGCCACCATCAGCGCTGAGGGGCGCACTCGGCTTACCTCCTCCCTCACGCACTATGCCATGGGGGCGTGAGAGGCTCGGAGACTTTGTGTGCGGCAGTGCGCGACCAAAGCCTGCTAGCTCGGACTCTGTATAGTTTGAGATTGTCTTGAATTGTAGTCATAGTGGGGTGGACAGTCCCTGCAGCTCGATCACGGGAAACTTGCGACAACTATGTGACTAAATTCTCAGAGACTTCGCAGTAGCTTATAAACAATCGAGCAGTCAGTTATCCTATCTCTCACTACCTCATTACTGGAGCTTGAACTGGATAGAGGCGTACGCTTCGCACATGCAGGCTTTACCCCCTGCTTACCAGGCTGCCACTTATCCATCTTGTTGATAACGCGGAGGGCTTTCCCTTATCAAGAGAGGCGTCTCACACGTACTACGGTGGCCTTTGGAGATAGAACCATCTTTCTCTACAACGAATTGGACAATGACCTTTCCCTGTATGTTGCTTCCTTTTCTGCAGCAATTTCCAAAGGATATTGAAGGGTGTTGAGCAATCCACTTGAGGAGAGCTTCTGGCTACCACCGAGGTACAGGATTGCTTTCACGAATCTGAAGATTTGCCCCTTTCCTGCTCCACTTCCTGAGGGGGAGCCTGCATAATGGGTAGGGAGGAGGAGGCTTCTTTCGTCCACGGATACGAGGCAATTCAGCTACCTCCTTGCTATTATCCACAACCTTCAAAACTCTTCCGGCAGGGCAACTCTACGGTTTTCTACCGGAGTTTCTTCGGGCGGAGTCTCAGTGCTCCTGCTGTTGGCTGGGATGAACATTACATCCTCCATGTCGGCAATATTGACCTTATCGGTACCATCATCGCCCATAGCATCTAGAGAGTGCCACTCAAGAGCGACGAACACTACAGAGAGGGGCCAATACCAAACCCATCAAGAAAGAAAGGGTCTTCCTTTCTCCAAGTTTGCTTTTGGCGATTTCTTTTACTTCCATACTATAATCGTATTACTAATTGCGATATCTGTTGCTTGCCCGACAAAAATACGTGAAAGATTTTTCTATCCGCACATACTTTTGCCCCTCAAGAGCCTATTTTTATTTCCGGATCCTAACTCTCTAGACTGGTGAAGCAAAAAGAGGAGACCAATAAATAGATGGTACAACTCGTTTTAGAACTAAAGATCCTCCCTCCCAAGAAGACTTGGAGAGAGGACTTGAATACAGATTAGAAGCCCTATAAGAAAGGAATTTTGCCTATGACTACGACTACCTCTTAGTAGATAAAATCAAAGAGACCTTGGCGCTCTCCCACCCAAAAGCCTAAAAACATCAATACCATAGTAGCATTACTCAGAGTGGTACTGCTCGTCTCCCCGATAGTGATTAGGCGGGATCTCCAACATCTGATGCATAGCCTCAAGGCGTGCAATAGCCCCGGCCACAAGTCGGGGTGCTCTTTTTGCCAAAAGTCTCCATCTTTGTACGCACCTCCTCGTAGCTCTTCCGGCGATCGAGGTGCGTCTTTGAGTAAAAGCAATCCGCACCAGCAAAACCACCTCCTCCAGCGTCTCAGGAGGTAACTTTGCCCCGAAGGCAAAGAAGGCAAACGGAGGGCAACTACGCTCCTCTTCGCTTACTCCGGAGCCCGTAGTGACGCTCACACACTCGGCATGCGCTTCTAACCCCCAATCCCTTCTCCAATGAGACACGCTCCCAAATAACCATGGCGGATGTGAGGCTCTCTCCCATAGCAAAGAGATAGACGTTGCATCGGTATAAATAATGCCGATATCATGCAACATTGCCGCTTGATAGAGGGCTCCCGATCAACACTTGCATCCGAATAACGATCTGCCAACGCCAGAGCTGGGCGAGCGACGCATTCACTATGCTCCACCAGAATGTGGTACGCCGTCGTTCCGGGGCGTATAGTGCACAATAATCTGGTAGGGATCTAGTTCAGTCATAAGGAGAAAAAGAAGAAAAGCAATCTATAATAAAAGAACTCCTCATCTTCCTCTTATACGCACTCTCACTGAGAGAGAATAAGAGGAGATGAGGAAGATATTCTTTACATCTGCACGCTAAGAGCGACTAGTCTCTTCTAGTGCAAAATAGTATGTAGGCAGGTCTACTTATTAGCAAACGCCTTGACCAACCATTGCCTTAGCCACCTTCATGAAGCCGGCAATGTTTGCTCCCTTAACGTAGTTGATGATAGTTACCTTCGCGACCATACTCAACTACATTGTGTGTGGATGTCTTGACATGATCTGGTGGAGCCACTTATCAACTTCTTCGTTGCTCCAAGAGAGGTGAGCTGCGTTCTGAGTCATTTCGAGACCAGAGCAAGATACACCACCGGCGTTTACAGCCTTACCGGGAGCGAAGATTACCTTCTTTTCACATAGTATTCGCTAGCTTCTGCGGTACAACCCATGTTAGAAGTTTCAGCAACGAGCGTCACGCCGTTAGCAACAAGTGCCTTGCATCTTCTTCATTCATTTCGTTTTGTGTAGCGCAAGGCATTGCAGAGTCTACCTTTTGAACCCAAGGCTCTTACCAGCGAAGAATTGTGCGTTGGGGAACTTCTTTACGTAGTCGGCAACAACGTCATTACCGCTAGCACGAAGGTCGAGCATGCATTGGAACTTTTCTTCCGTATTGATACCATCGGGGTCGTAAACATAACCGTCAGGACCAGAGATAGTAACAACCTTGATACCAAGCTCAGTAGCCTTACGAGCTACACCCCAAGATACGTTACCGAACCTCAGAGATAGCAAGTGTCTGCCCTTATAGTCGATACCGTTTTCCTTACACATGTTTTTGTACAAAGTAAACAGCACCATAACCTGTAGACTCAGGGCGAAGCGTGAACCGCGAATTGAAGCCCTTACCGGTCATCGTACCTGTGTGCTCACGAGCGAGTTTCTTATACATACCAAACATGTAACCAACTTCGCGACCACCTACACCGATGTCACCAGCGGGGATGTCGGTATCGGGACCAATGTTGCGCCACAATTCGGTCATGAAGCTTTGGCAGAAACGCATAATTTCAGCGTCGGTACGACCCTTGGGAGAGAAGTCAGAACCTCCCTTACCACCACCCATAGGAAGTGTAGTAAGAGCTGTTTTTGAATGTCTGCTCAAAACCGAGGAACTTCAAGATAGAGAGGTTCACGGTGTGATGGAAACGGAGACCACCCTTGTACGGGCCAATTGCGTTGTTGAATTGTACGCGGTAACCGATGTTTACATGTACCTTACCGGCGTCGTCTGTCCAGGGCACACGGAACGTGAAAATACGGTCTGGCTCAACGATACGTTCTGATGATGCCATACTTTTTCGAATTCGGGATGTTGATTGTACACATCCTCGATAGAGAGGAGAACCTCTTTAACAGCTTGGAGGAATTCTTTTTCGCCCGGGTGCTTAGCCTCCAATTGAGAGAGAATCTCATTTAGTCTTCATAGCAAACAAAATAATAATGAAGTTTCTGCCGACAAAGATAGGCATATTATCCACACAAAGCAACTCAGAAATAGGAGAAAAAATCAATCCGAATCGTTTTTCGACAACGCACTAAGAGGAGCCTCAATAACCACAAAGCGCACTCGAAGGGAGAAAAAACGCCGGGACACAAAAAGCACAAGTAAAAACACCAAATAGACACCATTGCGCCATCGAAACCAGCACATAGAGATGTGAAAAATCTCTCAAAAGAGAGAAGAAAAGGATGAAAGAGAAGCCCCTTTTTCCTTAATCGGCAAGAGTGTATAGAGCACTCGGGTAGAGACGTTTAAGTGGCTCCAAAACGAAATGGGAAGGAGGGATGATTCCACGATGGAACAACACTTCTTCAAAAGTCTTGCGACAAAGCTCGGGTGATTGTTCTCCCGACTCAAATGACAAAGCCAAACACGCTCTAGCTCAGGATGATAAATATCACACAAAAACTCCGCACTCTCCAGGTTGCTAAGATGCCCATTCCCACCGGCTACACGCTCTTTGAGGTATTGTGGATAACGCCCCCGCCAGAGCATCTCGAGGGTCGTAGTTGGCCTCCAGGATCAAGTGGCGAGCCTGGAATGCATAGCAATGCACCTCCGGAGTTATATGCCCCACATCGGTAGCCAACGTCAGAGAGAAATTGCCTCTACGAAAGTAATAGCCCACATTGGCTACGCTATCGTGCGGCACCTCAAAAGGCACGATTTCAAACCCAGCCAAACAAAAAGCCTCGCCTTACTTCACTGTGGGACGAGGCAAAGCCTTCCATCTTTTTATAGTAACGAAGGGAGTCTATCGCCCTGCTGAATGCGCCCCGTTGTATAAAACAGGGAGGTGATACTGCAGGGCCAAGGCACTAAGGCCTTTTATGTGATCAGCATGCTCGTGGGTGACCAAAACACCCATGATATGCCCTCTATAGGGATCCCCTGAAAGTCCAAAAGTCCGGAGCGATGGTGCGAGTAGGGATACCGGCATCTGAGCAAGCCCCTCTCCCGAGGAGAGGTAGTAACAGTTGCCACTGCTACCACTGGCAAGACACATAAACTGCACCATCCGGAGAGAATCCTTAGGATCGGTTTCAGTGCCTAGTTTTGAGTGAGTTCGCCACAGATCGAGATCTGCATCTCTTTCCCAACTTCTTGAGGAGAAAGTCCCTTACCCAAGAGGTACATTAGTTTGGTGATAGCACTCTCTGTGGTCATATCAAAGCCCGAAACAACCCCTACTTGCCCGAGACGGATCCCCGTATCGTAGCGACCCATTTCTACTTTTTCCGGACTCACACTGCGTAACGTTTACGATTACAATCCCTCGCTTTACGGCATCAGCCAATGCCTCAATAAACCAGTCGTCTGTGGGGGCATTACCGCTACCATAGGTCTCTAGCACTACGCCTCGCAAGGTGGGGATGGAGAGCACCGCCTGCACTACCTCCGGTGTAATTCCGGGGAATATCTTGTGACACACACATACATGAGGGTCAATATTGGTAGTTACTTTAGCTTTATCCTTTTCGCCCTCGGGGCTCGATAGATATGCTTCTCGTTGTAGCGGATATGAATACCCGCATATGCCAGATGAGGATAATTATTACTGGCAAATGCCTCAAACTGATCGGCACTACACTTGATCGTTCGATTCGCTCTAAGGGAGATACTTGTCAAAGAAAAATAGAGACTTCGGTACCATAGCACGCCCATTAGCCCTGACGTTCTGCGGCGATTTGTAAAGCTGTTATTAAATTTTCCTTACCATCGGTACGGAGACGCCCACAGGCAATTGACTCCCGGTAAAACCACCGGTTTGGAAGGGTCTCCAGCATAAAAACTCAATGCCGAAGCCGTATATGCCATAGTGTCAGTACCATGCAGTACCACAAAGCCATCGTACTTATCGTAATTCTCTCCAATAGTACGAGCCAAACGAGATCCACAAGTCCACCGTAATAGCAGCAGAGTCAATGGGAGGATCGAATTGAATGGAGGAGATTTCGAACCCTAAGCGCTGTAACTCAGGGATATGATCTTTGCAGATATGTAAAAGTTAAATGCGCGAAGTGCCCCTGTGGCGTCTTCGATCATTCCAATGGTGCCACCCAGTATATATGAGTAAGACCCGAGGAGTGGTAGCGTAGGTGCGACTTTTTCCATCAGATAGTATTGTGAACAAGTATAACGCTTGCAAAGGTAATGTAAAAATAGTACTACTCCTCCCCTATTCTCCGAAGAGATCTGCGCAGGGCATCCTACAACGATCGTACGGGGGTGGAACGCTATGCACCACCACACTACCTGCAGCCACTATGCTACCCCTGCCGATCGTCACCCCGAAAGGATGGAGGCACCGGCCCCAATCCACACTCATCTTCTACCACGATGGGAGCGGCATATTCTCGCCCTTGGCCCGCTCCTCCGGATCTATGGGGTGCTGCGGAGGTAAAAACCCACCCGGGGCGCAATAAGCACCCTATTGCCAATCGTGATGGTAGCAGAGTCTAAAAAGACAACGTCGGTATTAATAAATGTACCTTTCTCCGATGGAGCATGGATACCATAATCCACAAAAATAGGCGAGATAAGATGGCTCCCCTTGCCAATGTGGGCGAAAAGCTCTGCGCAATCTCTGCGTGCTCGCTTTGCGTTCTCGGGGATGAGGGGTAACTGATTATACCTATGACACAGAGCCCGAGCCCGATAGTAGGCATCCCGAGCTAGGGGTCTTGGGAGGCAGAAAAAGCTAGCCCATCCAAGGCTCGCTGCTCGGCTTCGCTCTGAGCTATACCGAATTGGTGATAAGCGTCTCTCCCCTCAGACATTGAAGCGGAAGTGCATTATATCCCCTATCTTGAACCACATATTCCTTTCCTTCCCACTCATCTTGCCGGCCTCTTTTACGGCAGCTTCGCTACCCAAGGCAATGTAATCGTCATACTTAATCACCTCGGCTCGGATAAAAACCTTTCAAAATCGGTGTGAATAATGCCGGCACATTGAGGGGCTTTACTCCCTCTCACGAAAGTCCATGCACGAGTCTCGTCGGCTCCGGAGGTGAAGTAGTCTCCAAGTTCAGAAGGGCGTAAGCAGCTCGGATAAAGACGATTCACACCGCTCTCTTCCAGCCTATTTCTTCCAAAACATTTGTCTTTCTTCGTAGGTCTCCAGTTCAGCGATCTCGCTTTCGATCTTGGCTGCTACGATAAGAATACCGGCACCCTCACTGGCGACAGCCTCACGCACCTTTTCTACATAGGCATTGCCGTTCACGGCCGAGCTTCATCTACATTACAAACGTAGAGCACGGGCTTTGCTCGTTAGGAGGAAGAGATCGTGTGCTGCCTCTTGTTCCTCTTTCTTCTCGAAATGTACCGTGCGAGCATTTAAGCCCTTCTCTAGTGCTTCTTGCAGGCTTGCAGTACCGAAACGACCAGTGCTGCTTGCTTATCGCCACCGGTCTCGCCTGCTTCTCAAGCTTGGCCAAACGGCTCTCCACCGTCTCCAAATCCTTGAGCTGCAACTCGGTATCGATAATCTCCTTATCTCTTAGAGGGTTTACCGAGCCATCTACATGGGTAATATCGTCGTCAAAACAACGCAACACATGCAGGATAGCATCTGTCTCTCGGATATTCCCTAAGAACTTATTCCCCAGACCTTCGCCTTTGCTTGCTCCTTTTTAGCGAGACCGGCAATATCCACAATCCCACCGTGGTTGGGATCAAACGCTTGGGATGATCGATCTCGGCAAGGGCGTTGAGCCGCTCATCGGGCACTGTGATAACGCCCACATTGGGCTCTATTGTACAGAATGGGAAGTTGGCAGATTGTGCCTTGGCATTAGAAAGACAATTGAAAAGGGTAGACTTTCTACCAACGTTGGGCAGCCCAACGATTCCGCATTGTAGTGACATTCGTTATTGTATTAATCGCACTCTTATTGGCCACAAAGGTACTGCCATTCCGCCAAATACCCAAAGCACCACCGCTCCAATAACTTTCTCTACAAAAGAAGCCGAAAGCAAGAGCCCAAACCCTACGAGTTCAGCACCTGCCCTGAAAATCAACCAGCCCCCTACGGACATAAAAGAGCGGTATCGTGCCATGGAGACGAAGAACTTCTCTTGCCTGGAGAGGAGAAAATTTGTTGCCTAAAAAGCAAAAAGTTCTGCCCGAGATTTTTCTCCGTTTTGGGCAAAATCCACAAAAGAATTAGGCAGAATATTGGCAACTTTTTAGGCCTGCTATTTGGGGAGATATAGCCAATAACTTTTGCCCTCTCTTGACAAAAAGAGCCTGAGGGCGACTTTGTTCCCTAAGCTCTTCTATTCAATCCTCCCCTCTCCTCCTCAAGCGTTTATACCTTCGCTCTGGAGAGAGAGGGTGGGAACAATTATCGGCGGATCACCAATTTAGCAAGATTGCCATTGGCGGTTTTTACGATGTAAACCCCATCCGCAAGTACAGAGGTATCAGCTTTTCTCCCTCTAAGAGCACCCTCTAACTGGAGCACCCCAGCCATATCGAATACCGAAATAGCGAGAGGATAAGTGGCTCATGAAGCTACTACGGCCACCCTCGTTTTTGGGCAGGGTTAGGGGTAGAGCGAAAGCCCTTGAGCCACGCCTTGCACCTCAATAGCCGATTGTACGGCACGCAATACAGCCACGATCTCAAGGTCGTCATCCCTATCTCCACCTCCATAGCTGTGGCAATATCCTTGCCATTAGCAGCGATACTAGTTCATATTTACTTGCATCAAAAAGTGAGATCGAGGCGGAACGGTAGCCCCCTTTGAGCACAGCTTCGAGTTGTACTTGTGTATAGCCTTTAGCAGCAGAGTACCTACTTCCTCTACTTTTAGGGTTTACTTTATGGGAGCCTCCCTCAGCAATTTTCAGGCTCGATTTGGGCCGACGTTACAGCATATCCTCTGCATCGGTAGATACCCATAGCCAGATTGTCATCGGCGGAAAGTTTTCCCTTGCGTTACACGAGCATCGGAGGCTGAGTTACCTTGCATTGACGCAAAGAGGCTCTTGCAGCGAAGCTATGGAGGCACTGAGCCCCGTAGCGTACACGTCGGCTCCTACCAACACTAGCTTTCGCCTCGTGCCATAGGCACCCAAAATACCCGCAACAGACCCATCTGCAGATACTTTAGCTCCACGGATGGTTAGTTTTGCCTTCGTCTAAACCAATAGCCGCGTTGCCAAAGGTGACAGCGAGAGTTCGCCTTCGCCGGCTAGGGGTGAGCGAAGAGCGCTTATCCACAAAGAGGCAGAGCCATCCTGTAGATTAATCGAGTTTTCCTCAAGTTGGATGTAAGGTTCGCCGTTGGAAACTTCACTACCGCTTATCTAGAGTTGCATTGTTGAGGGTCAGAGTCTTATTGATTGCCTCGCAACGCACGGTTCCATCGCCTAATCACGTCCGTATTATCTTGGGTAGAAAGCAATCTCACTCCATTCACTTTGAGGCGAGACTCGGGGATGGGCTCACCCATTGATCGTTACCTTTACGTCATCGAGCATCAGCAGGAATTGCCCTTCGCAATCGTAGTGGCGAAAGGCGATATAACGGCACTCCTCAGGGGATTTTCACCGTGCGTTGCATCCACTGAGAAGCGGTGCTGCGCAGGTGAGTTTGAGCACTTCCCACATCAATGGTCTCTTGGTACGGCGTCTGAGTAAAACTCTCTATTTTATTGTTTGTAGTAGAAGCAGACACGCCAAAAGTGCTCCGCCCCGTGCCTCGATGTCTCGCACGGCAATCCAGAAGGTGAGCTCCCCTCGGCTCGTAGCCCCAATGAGGGAAAGAATCGCCAGTTATCGAGCATGATGGATTCATTGGTCTCGGATTCTGCGAAAGGAAAAGAGGATCTTGCTACCGCTGTGTGCCTTGGCATCCTCGAACACATTTCCCCAAGATTCCACTGCAATTTATCCTCATCCTTGTCTACAACAGCCAGTTAGCAGGCTTGTAGTCGCTTTCAAAAATTTTCGTCTACAACCACAAAAGGCTCTTTGAGCTTGCGCTAGCGATCACATGAGCAAGCGGGAAGCTTCAAAGGACGAATGACTTTACGAGTTTAGAAATACTGTCTCATTGATTTTTCTCTTTATTACGTAATATGGCGACAAAGGTAATAGATAAAATGGTGACTGAGGGGATTTATACTCTAATATATCCATCATTTGCAGGTGAGTTCGCTCACAGGCGTCCCCTAGGTTGCTACGGATTTGGTAAGAGCGATACGGATAGGTCTCCTCCCTCCTATATAGGCAGTCCCATGTTACTACGAGATTTCGGAAGCGGACGGGGTGAGATTCCTCCTAGACTCTATGGCATTCTGAATCTTGTTCTAAAGGTCCGAGCGAGTCTCCAACCATTCCAGAGAATAGGTGAAAAGCCTTTTCGGAATAGGCCTAAAGTTCGGAAGAATTTTGGGCAAGATTCTTCGAGAAATCGAGCAATATTCAGGGCTTTTTCAGCCTGCTCTCCCGCCTAATTGACTGACGCCAAACGAAGGGGTCACAAAGCAAAGGAAAGGGCAAGGGGACAAGGCATCTCCTCTATATGTATCTCGTAGTTAGCTGTGGAAGCAAAAAGTATCCGAGACTCCCTTAAGAGAAAAGTCCTTACTCTAGAATCTCCTTCTGCTCATACTTATCCAATCCTTATCTTGAATAGTTTTGCTCACTTTTGTGGTGAGGATTAGGTAATGCCGCTGATTCTTCAGTCCGCGCTAACACGTTTTTAACGTGTTAGCCTTCCGTCTTTTAGGGATCATAGAGGTATGTTTGAAACCTGCCATTTTCTTACGGTAACCACAAAGAGAACTAAATAATCGCAAGTCCGTGGTTTAACAACGCCCACGGGCGATTAAATAGCCCTCTTTCACTACAAAGATAAGAGAAAAACGCAATTCAGCTTACTCTTCCCAATTTAGTCACAACGCCTTCTTCAGAGCTCAAAGCCTCCCCTTGAAAACGACTACCCTCAAAGTCCCTAAGCTAACGACAGCCCCGAACGAGTCCTACGAGAGGGATCACTTAATCAGGGTTTCATGAACAAGATATTCTTGAAAGCTCACGAGTCCTCTTTAGCAGGGAGATGGGAGAAGCCTCTAGAGTAAACAAGGGGTCAGTATCGAGATTTATTCCGATCCAAGCAAATGAGTGCCATCATGACGATGTATTCCGTCTTCAGACGAGGACGTAACGACAGTGAGGAGGCTCGACCTAAGAGTAAAGGTCCTCTAGGAAGGCTCTAGAAACGAAAAGGGATCTCCCAGCCCTTCACTCGAAAATCCCTCCACTCTCCTCTCAGTCCTCAGAGACACTCCTTTGGAAACTCCCCTTCAAACGACAAAAAGAACCCTCAAACATACGCTCAAGGGTTCTCTCATCCAAGCACCACGCTACCTACTCTCACTTTTGCAGTACCATCGGCGTGGTTGAGCTTAACTTCTCTGTTCGGAATGGGGAGAGGTGGAACCCCAACGCTACATAACCACCTGATAAACGTCTAGACATCTTGGCAATTAGAAACTCTCAAGAAATGAGTTAAAGCTCTAAAGTAGCGAACCTCGCTTTTCCAATCCTAAAGGAGAACGGACACAGGAACTCTATTCACATTTACTCTGCGACCTTACGCGAAAATATTCGGGATAGTTGGCACTACTCGGCTTTTACATTACCGCATATACACCTATAGCCTATCAAGGTCGTCGTCTACAACACTCCATATGGATATATCTAATCTTGAGGCTACGCTACCGTGCTTAGATGCTTTCAGCACTGACAATCGACTTAGCTACTCGGCGGTGCTCCTGGCGGAACAGCGATGAGACCAGGGGTCGGTCCAACACGGTCCTCTCGTACTGAGTAGCAGAGCCTCGCACAAATATCCGCGCCCGCAACAGATAGAGACCAGACACAGTACTCACGACGTTCTGAACCCAGCTCGCGTGCCGCTTTAATGGGCGAACAGCCCAACCGCGGAACCTTCTCTCCACCCAGGATGTGACGACGAGCCGACATCGGTGCCAAACCCGCTCCGTCGATATGAGCTCTTGGGAGCGATCAGCCTGTTATCCCCGGTACCTTTTTATCCCCAGCGAGCGATGGCCCTTCCATGCGGAACCACCGGATCACTACGCTCAGTTTCCTACCTGTGCGACTTGTTTGTCTCCCAGTCAAGCACCCTTATGCCGTACACTCTGCGACCGGTTGCAATCGGTCTGAGGGTACCTTTAAAGCCTCCGTTACTCTTTTTGGAGGCGACCACCCCAGATCAAACACCCACCATACACTGTCCACGCAATCCACGTGTTAGTAGCCAAATAGTAAAAAGGGCCGTATTTCAACAGCGGCTCCAAGACAACTGGCGTTGCCCATTCTCAGCCTCCGGCCTCATCCCACATCTAATACCCGGCTACAATATAAAAGCTATAGTAAAGGTTCACGGGGTCTTTTCGTCCCGTTGCGGGTAATCGGCATCTTCACCGATACTACAATTTCACCGAGCTCGCGGTTGAGACAGTGCCCAGATCGTTACACCATTCGTAGCGGGTCGGAACTTGCCCGACGAGAAATTTCGCTACCTTAGGACCGTTATACTTTGACCGCCGTTTTACCGGGCTTCAATTCAAAAGCTTCTCCTAAAAGGATGACCTCTCCTCTTAACCTTCCGGCACCGGGCAGGTGTCAGGCTATATACTGCATATTTCTATTTCGCGCATAGCCATGTGTTTTGTTAAACAGTCGCCAGGGCGCTTTTTCTCTGCGACCTCTGATCGCTCAGAGGCGTCCTTTTTCCCGAAAGTTACAGGACTATTTTTGCCTAGTTCCTTAACCGCGAATCACTCGAGCGCCTTAGTATACTCAACCCAACCACCTGTGTCGGTTTACGGTACGGGTAATCGCCTGACAATATGTTTAGTGAATTTTCTTGGGAGCTCTGCTTGACGTACTTATCAGATTGTGCATGCACGCTCTGTACTTTCAGGTTCGACTCTCAGGGCGGATTTGCCTACCCCAAATCTACATCTACACCCTTTAACCAACTATTCCAAAGTCAGTTGGCCGTACTGTCACTTCTCCGTCTCCACATCACTCATATGATTAGTATGGGAATATTAACCCATTCTGCCATCGCGTACGCCGTTCGGCTTCCGCTTGGGCCCGATCAACTTCGATCCGTTTGGCGTTGATCAGGAAACGTAGTCTTTTCGGCGAGGGGTTTCTGACCCCTATCGTGCTATACCTACATTTGCTTTTCTATAAATCCAACCCGAGTGTCTTCCGAGATCTTCTGCTCCGTTAGAATGCTCCCTACCGATGTATAAAACATCCACGGCTTCGGTACACTGCTTATGCCCGATTATTATCCATGCCAAAATCCTCGACTAGTGAGCTGTTACGCACTCTTTAAATGAATGGCTGCTTCAAGCCAACATCCTAGCTGTCTTCGCATCTTGACCGCGTTTGTCCAACTTAGCAGTGATTTAGGGACCTTAGCCGATGGTCCGGATTCTTCTCCTTTAGGACATGGACCTTAGCACCCATGCCCTCACTCCCAGGATAACTATAAGCATTCGGAGTTTGTCTGGACTTGATAGCCGGTGAAAAGCCTCGCATCCAATCAGTCGCTCTACCTCTTATAAGAAACTCACGAGGCTGCACCTAAATGCATTTTCGGGGAGTACGAGCTATCTCCAAGTTTGATTAGCCTTTCACCCCTACCCTCAGCAGCTCATTCGAAAGCTTTTTCAACGCTTACCGATGCGGTCCTCAGTGAGTGTTACCTAACCTTCAACCTGGCCAGGGTAGATCACTTGGTTTCGCGTCTGCCCCTGCCGACTATATGCGCCCTATTCAGACTCACTTTCGCTCCGGGTGCCCGACTCAGCCGGTTAGCCTTGCCAGCAACGGCAACTCGTAGGTTCATTATGCAAAAGGCACGCAGTCACCCCACGTAGGGCTCCTACCGCTTGTAGAGCGAGACGGGTTCAGGGGTCTATTGCACTCCTCTGTTCGAGGTCCTTTTTCACCTTTCCCTCACGGTACTTGTTCACTATCGGTCTCTCAGGGGTATATTTGGCCTTGAGGATGGGGCCCCGCTAATTCACTCAGGTTTCGTGTCCCGAGCTACTCAGGTGTCAAACTCTTACATAGCGACCTTTTAGATCTACGCGGCTGTCACGCTCTCTGGCTGTGCTTTCCAACACTATTCTACTAAAAGTCTTTATATAATTTGTTTGTCATCAGTCCCTATGACCCGGCTCTTTGCGAAAACGAAAAGCTCAGTTTGGGCGTCCCGTTCGCTCGCCACTACTAAGGGAATCACTTTTGTTTTCTTTTCCTATGGGTACTAAGATGTTTCAGTTCCCACGTCTCCTGTGCTCTGCGCAGTGACATATCTTCCATATGCCGGGTTGCCCCATTCAGGATCTACGGATCAATTCGTATGTGCCGATACCGTAGCTTTTTCATAGACTTATCACGTCCTTCTTCGCTTCGAGAATAGACATCCACCGTCTGCCCTTATCTCGCCTTACGTCCTTTCTTGTGGTCACCCACAATAAGGAACGATTATTGATAAATACTAAGTCTCTTTTCAAGACTCGCTTTACTTTTTGCTTTTATATTCGTATTCCATTTGTTCCCAAATAGAACGCGGCTCTACTCTTGTTGTTTCTAATTATATTACCAAGTATGTCAAAGATCACTTTTGTCAATCACACCTTACAGCATGATGACCGAGTGGAATATCAGTTCGAACCGATGACCTGCTTGCAAAGCAGGTGCTCTAACCAACTAGAGCTAATCCCCATAAATCCTACTTCGGATTCAGGTAGTCCCAGGCCAGAGGTTGAACTGCCCGACCTCTACATTATCAGTGTAGCGCTCTAACCAGCTGAGCTATAGGACGTGGCGCTGTATACGTAGTGCAGCTGATCTCTGTCTTTCGCTTCATTGCTCCGCGCCCTTAATTCTCTATTTTTGCGTGCGCTCAATATATTTCTAACAAACAGGGCGGATGCACCATGAAAAGAACCCTAAGAACTCTTTCACCGTGAGGAGGAATTTCGAGTAATCCTCACGCCTAAAACGAGTTTGTCCCTATCCTCCTGTGCTCAACTGTCCTGCACCTACAGAACAAAGGTTCCATTATGAGTCTCCAGAGAAAGGAGGTATTCCAGCCGCACCTTCCAGTACGGCTACCTTGTTACGACTCAGCCCCAGTCACTGGTATGACCCTTAAGCGCCCCTTGCGGATTTACGCTCTTTCAGGTACTCCCAACTGCCATGGCTTGACGGGCGGTGTGTGCAGGGCCGGGAACGTATTCACCGCGCCGTGGCGATGCTGCGATACTGGCAGATCCAGCACCACGGAGTCGAGTTTGCAGACTCCGGTCGAACTGGGACAGGGTTTGGAGATCGCTTCATGTCACCATGCCGCTTCCCTTTCGTCCTGCCATTGCGCTAACACGTGTGTCGCCCCGGATGAGGCCGTGCTGAGTTTGACGTCATCCGCCCCTTCCTCTCGTCTTACGACGGCTGTCCTCGTGGAAATACAAGTCCTCAGCTTAACCTGTTGGTAACTTATCGGCGCGGGTTGCGCTCGTTATGGCATAATATTGCCGACACGCTACGCTGAGCTGACTGACAACCATGCAGCACCTACTTAGATGTCGAAGGAAAGCAAACTCTCATCTGCCGCCGTACTGTTCAATCGGGTAGGTTCTCGCGTATCATCCGAATTAAACCACATGTTCCTCCAGCTTGTGCGGGCAAAGTCAATTCCTTTTGAAGTTTCACCGTTGCCGGCGTACTCCCCAGGTGGAATACCTATCGCTTTCGCAGACTCTTACTGTATGTCGCATCTAGTGTTCATCGTTTACTGCGTGGACTGCCAGAGTATCTAATCCTGGCTGAGTCCCCCACGCTGTCGTGCTTCAGTGTCAGACGGAGCCTGGTACGCTGCCTTCATAATCGGCGTTCGCAATGTGATATCTGTGCATTTCACCACTGTACACACATTCCCGCATACCTCGTCTCCTCTCTAGCATGTCAGTTTCAACAGCAAGACCTCTGACGGTTGAGGCTGCGACTTTTCACCACTGACTTAATACGCCACCCTACGCACCCTTTAAACAGCAATTCCGGATAACGCTCAGTGTCCTCCGTATTACCGCGGCTGCTGGCACGAGGTTAGCCGATACTTATTCGTGAAGTACATGCATCTCTCAGCTACACGCCCAGCTGCCATTTATTCCTCTACAAAAAGTTTACAATCCCATAGAACCGTCTTCCTTCCCGCATGACTTGGCTGGTTCCAGGCTCTCGCCATTGACCAATCAATCCTCACTGCTGCCTCCGTAGGAGTCTCTGGTCACGTAATCCTCAGTGCCGGTGTAGAAGTCAACCTCTCAGTCCCTACCCATCGTTGCCTTGAGTGGCGTACCTACCAGCTTGAGCTAGTCGGACGCATGCGCCATCCTGTAATCAATAAATCTCCATCACCAACCATGCGGTTAACGGTGAGATATAAAGTCAGTAGTCCGACTTTCTACGTTGTATTCCCTAATTTTATGACAGGTGCATACGCGACACGCGCCGTGCACTTGTCCTTATCTCTACAGCAAAGCTAAAATAATGCGCCTCTGACTTGCATGTGTTAAAGCCCTGTCGCTGGCGTTCATCACAGGCGAGGATCAAACTCTCCATTGTTATTTTTGTTTTGTTGTAATCCTTGCTGACGAACTCCTTGGATGTCCTTAGTCTACTTATTATTGTGTAGCACCCTATCTCAGGTTCTACTCTTTGGGTCGGGTCGCCTTTTAAAACGTTCAATCTTACCTCGTATTCGTTCCCACTCAACTTCCTTGTACCAAATTCAGCGCACTACACAATTATTTATATATCAAACTACTCAAAGATCTCGTATCTCACCCCTCACTCCATGATCTGCCCTCAAAGAGCTGAACCCGTTCATTGAAGCGAACGGCTACAAAGGTACAAAATTATTTGACTTCTACAGCACTTTGAGGAAAAATTCTTCATCCTCATCATAATGAGCCTTATTTAGCGGGGAGCTCGCTTGCCCCCTTACCTCGTTTGCGTTTGCCAGTATGCTTATTCTGGGCGATAGTTGTCCCCAACCTTCTGACGTTAAATGTTGTGTCATGCTGTCTTCAACAAGTAATCTTTCTTGTGCAACAGGTAACTCCATTAGCGCCCGTATGAGGCAAAACTCCCGGCGCCATGAGACGAAAGTCGCATTGTGCAGCCAGAGCTGCTCGCTGTGCCAGAAATCCATCGCTCCTCAGCCTGCTCCAATTCGGTGAGGCCGAGGTTTTCCTTCGATAAACTGCGCGTCTCGCGACTAAGCGAAAGCCCGCTCAGCACTCTGTGCGGCTTTTATGAATTGCGATGAAATTTTGCGTTCAGCAGCAACAACATTGGCATGCGCCTGAAAAATTTCATGTACAACCCCAGATCGGCATCGATCTTATCAAATGCGCGGAATGCAGATCTCATTTTCGCCCGACACGCACAGCAGAGCGGTACTTTAAGGCATCGAAAGATTGGCAAAGAGACCGAAAGCTCGCAGAAGCGGCCATTCTCTCGGGCTGATCCCCAAAGACCGCCCTTTATGAGTCTGCTGCAACACTCGAAAAGCAGCCACTGCCATGATCCGGCATTGACACTGAGGGTAGGGATATATCCCGAACGAGCGGAACGAACTCTCTCTTCGGCAGCAGCTGACCGAAATCAGCAGCTTTGAGGTCGGGTCGGTGCGCTAAAAGCATAACGATAAACAGCCTCCGGCGGCAGCAAACTCTGCGCGCGCATTCTGAACAAGGAGAGTGAGATCCGGAGCCACTCACTTGTACCGGAGCACTCTCCATAATACTCAACACAGACAGAGAGATCGACCCGCGTCGCAAGTAAGCACAAACGCTCAGCCTCGTGGGGAACCTCTGCTCCGTCTCGACCAGCGTGGCCAATTCGTCTAATTTGCTGGGTGGATACTTCCCTCTCGAGGAGGCCAGCCTGTCCCCTGCAAGGCCTCCAAACTCCGATAGATGCTGCTCGTAAGCATGACAACGCTCTGCTCCAACAGATTGTTTATAGAAGAATCCCATCACTCGTGCAAACTCCAGCACGCTCGCGAAGGGTTGCCAGCAGACGCACTTATTCTGCTCCTCCAAACGAGCCGTTCTTTGCTACACGAGGTCGTCGCAGTCCTGAAAGTTCATGCAAGCCACAAGGTCAAAGAGGGTATTTGCACTTTTGACCCAGGGACCGAAAGGCTCCCGTATTATCTTGACTTCTTCCAGCACCACCCTCTCTCGAATTGAGACCTGTACCTTGGGCATATAGAGGCTCCTTGCCCGCATCATAAAGAGACACGCCGCTGAGCACTGTCCACCTTTTGTCGCTTACATTACTATCAAAAACACTCGCTCTACACACTCTTGATGGGTCATAGGCGATGGAGCGACTCATAAATCGTCTCCAGTTGTTGCCATAGCCCCATGCCAGACTGATGGCAAGGACTAAGACAAGAATGCACTTTGACGCATAATCTATTTGTATATTAGAGAGACACTGTAATAAAACCGAAGCACAAAGATACTACATAAACTAGACTTTTCAGATAGCAAGCCGCCCTCCAACAGACACGCAAACAAGGATAAAGAAAAGATAGCCCTACAACTCCCCTAAGACTAAGCCAGATACAGAGAACGCACCTCACAAGTGTGGGTACGCCTTTATTTTAGAGAAGCCCTCCTCCACCTCCCTTGACACTAGCCAGAAGAGCAAAGCCCTAAACCTCGCAGGGAGAGAAGAGGCGAAACCCCGACAGCCCACCTCCTCGTGAAAGAGACTGCCAAGGAAACTTGTAATGAAGAGACTCTTTTTCCTCGAAAAAGAGCTGAATCAACGCAATAAAGAGGTTGATAACATCAAGATAGAGGTAGAAGGCGAACTGCAATCATACCAAAGGGGAAATCCCTGCTCAGTCCCATTGGGACGAAACATAGAGAACAAATTTCCCTAATATAATACGTGCTTTTCATTGGTTTAAATAGGTTGTATTTTTACATGCGAAGCTGATTCTAAGATAGGTATAGAAGAAAAGGAACTTATCGCCTCCGGGCCTTGGAACCCACAGAGGCAAAGGATAAGGATAGCTAGTGTTATGCAGTCTATTGCCGCCCAACAGACGAAGAACAAAAGAGAATATATTGATGAAGTCTAGGTATAATTCCAAAAGAACCCAAGAGACGATTTTATAAGCATTCCTCTCTGATAAGGACCATTATTCTCTCACAAGTAGACGACGGATCTTCTGTGTATCGTACACCGTAAGAATGGCAACAGACAACTCTACAAGGAAATAATCCACTCCATTGTCGATGAATGTAAAACAGATTGACCACTGAGGCAAATGATGATACCGATGAGCGCCATCATAAGGATACTCCCCCACGAGGAGAGATCTCGCTTTGGTTACTGTGTCTATAGTAGCTATCACGGCGAACATTCCTGCCGATATGACAAAAGACATCGCAATGGAGGAGTACGTATAGACAACAAAGATCACGACACAGTGTCATCCCATTAAGCACCGAATAGATCGCCATCATCAGCACTGCCGTTGGGGAAGGAGATCTTATGAATTGCAGCTGAAAGCCCCTATAACAAGACCAGAGCCCAGCGATAAAAGCCCCCACATGATCCAGCGATTCATAAGGATGGTGCATCATCAACGATTCGGAGCTATAAACGAGAAATGCCGTAAGAGCTGTTAACCCTAGAGCCCCGGCCATCCAATAAAACACTCTTTAGTAAAAGAGCTTAGCGACGTCCGCAGTCTCTACGATCACCGGCGCCGAAGAAACCACATCCTCACGATAAGGAGGAGGGGTCCAGATTCTGATTTCCATAAATTTTCTATTCTATATCTTGATTATTCCACTGTTACCGACTTGCCAAGTTGCGAGGTTGATCCACATCCTCCCCTTGCACACGGCAATATAATAGGAAAAAGAAGTTGCAAGGGCACCACGGTGAGGAGGGGCTCCAATTCGGGTGCAATCTCCGTATCTCATCAGCATAGTCCACCATCTTAGCCACCTGAGCATCACCTCATTTACGATCGCAATGATACGCCCTTTTCGTGCTTTATCTCCTGAATATTGCTCACCACCTTCCCGTAAATCTCATCACGAGTGGCACTACCATAATCGGCATCTCTCGTCAATCAAGGCAATGGGACCATGCTTCATCTCTGCGGCAGGATACCCTCGGCATGGATACAGGAGACTTTCCTGAGTTTGAGTGCTCCCTCGAAAGCCACGGGATAAACACCCTGCCCCAGATAGACAAAAATTATGGGCATACGTGAAGCGCGTAGAGAGCTGCTCAATACGCTCCTTCTGCTCAAAAATCTTTTCTATTCTCTCGGGGAGGATGAGCAAACTCGTCAATGATTGTGTAACGCCCGGCTCTAGAGATCCATTTTTCGCGTCGAGACAAGAGCTAGGAGGGCAAGCACAGTGACCCGCCCTGTAAAAGCCTTTGTAGAAAGCTAACACCAACTCGACCTACGGGATGTACGTCCCGGAGTCTGTAGCACTGCAATAGACGACCCACTGATTACAGATACCATAGATAAAGCCCCTTCTTTTGGCCAACTGAATGGCGGCAGAGGTATCCGCAGTCTCCCCGACTGAGACATGGCGATAACCACATCCGAAGTTGACGAATAATGGGATTGCGATGGCGGAATTTCCGAAGAATGCTCCACCCTCATGAGGATGCGAGCCGGGCTCCTCGATAAGTTGCTTTACCAATGAGCGTGCATGCCAAGAGGTTCCACACTCTACGATAATAATACGCTCAGCCGAGAGGAGACGCTCACGATGATCTGCATGGCAGGATCACTCACTTTAAGCTCTGTATCCACTCGGACTCATACAATCGCCCAGCACCTCAGGCTGATCGAGTATCTCTTTTGGATCATAAAAGTAGGGATATCCCTCCTTCTCAATCATCCCGAGATCCCTCGTGACATTGCTAATCTAGGCCTCTATCCACTTGCCTCGCAGCGTTTCCACATAGGGGCTGCTGACTGGGACAAGCTCCACAACATCGCCATCCTCTACAAATATGATATTGCGTGTGTGCTTGCTCACTCGCGGGAGAGGGTCCGATGCCAAGAACTCACTGATTGTCATTTCCAACTATTGCCAGCTTGGGCTGCTTTTTGCATGAGTAGCAACAAGGCACTGAGGTTCGCTTTTGTCAATTGCGGCAATGGCATGAGCTCCCGATGCACGCTACCCAAAGCCTTCTGTACGAGCACGGGAAAGAGGCGAGAGGTTTATACTTTCTCGTACACTCATCAGTTGCACCAACACCTCCGTATCCGTGTGTCACTTTTGAAGAAGCGTATCCCTCGGACTCAAGAGCCCGTTTAAAGCTCTCTATAATTCTCTATAATGCCATTGTGCACGATGGCACTCACCACCTCTGAGTAGTGAGGGATGGGCATTTTCGCCCGAAGGCTCGCTAATGCATGTGGCCCAGCGAGTGTCGAGCAATCGAGAGGATCCCACTCAGAGTCCTTACCTGAGGCACTCCTCTCGGATTAATCACTTTTTCCCTTTGGTTTTGCTACACAACAATATCCTGAGGCGTTGCACACGGCACGCGACTTTACTGTCGTACCCTCTATACTCTGGGCGCTTTAATCCTTTTAATCGGATAGGGAATGCTTCTCCTGTTCCCCGTATGTCCTACAATTCCGCACACATGTACGTGTTTTTCACTACTTAATTATTGTTCACAGGTAGGCCAACCTCGTTACACTCTCGTCTTGCGGAAAGTACAACACCGAATCTGCGCGACTTAATCCGACACGACAGCTTTGCGCGCACTCGCTGGCTCGAAGCCAACCTTTTTCCATTCCATCAAAGGGCACAAACGTAAAAATGACAACAAAAGAGATCCTCCGAGCCAGCCAATGCTGGCATCGGAGGACTCTCTTTATAAGTAGCTGTCTTTTCACGAGAATTCTGCTTTACTCTTCTACGCAACCAAAGACAGAGGTGCTAAAGAGATGAGGGGCACACAAGCAATCAGCTTGAGCAGGACAGGGAGAGACAGCTCTTAGTGCCTCTTTCCTCTTCCTCTCCTGTAGGCTGCCGAATAAGAAATGCCAGGTAAGGGAATACGTCCGGCACAGAGGTAGCGAGACGAGAAATAAGCACTCGACTCAAGTCTTCTCGCACAATGCCTCGAGATTGGTGCTATGCATCATCGTAATGTAGAGCCTTTGCACCTTAACCACGAGAGAGCAACATGTCTTAATACGATCACTCCGCCTATTGTGCCCTTAAAGAAGAGAAGATCGCCCGGACGGGGTTCTGTACCGTTCTGCACCTTAGCAAGGGTCTGCAGAAGAGCCTCAGATTGATGCCGACAAGAATAGAGATAGCGCACATAGCCCGAGGCGGTCCGGTGCCGCAAGGCAGTGAGAACCACGATAGCGATCGGGTTTCCCCAGAACGTACGACCCTGGCGTGCATACGCTGTACAAGATCACCCGTAGGAGCTGACCCCAAGGTACTGCTATAGGCGGGCGGTCAAGTGAGCGAGCGGTTTGCCGATAGCATCGTAGACAGCGACTGCGTCATCCAAAGAAGAACGAGTGAGCGAGAAGCTCGCCTCTCTCGCCTCACATTAGCGCGAGGAGCAAATAGGAAGTAAGCGCAACAAGCACAAAGAGGATATAGCCTCTCGCGCCAGCGACATACAGCATTTTGTAGGTTAATCATGCATTTCTTATTATAAATGACAATCAACCTCTTGGAGCATGCTGTGTTGCAGGAAAACACGACGTGCTTCGTCCAAGAGGAGTTACATCGGTGTATCTCGAAAGAATAACGCCCAATGCAGTTGTTTTCACCTCCGCTTTAAGGGCAATGGTGGCTGCCTGTTGCGCCGTACTGTGCGCCGTGGCAGCAAGACAGCGCACGCAAATCCTCACAAAACGCAGCAGCCTCGTGGTGACAGATCAACACGCACTGCTCTATCAAATCGTGGAAATACTCCGCATCGCCACAATAAGCATAGCGGCGGGGATGCGTCCCGGTTTATGAGTCGTGTTGGGGATGATACCACCATCTTGCGCCGTATAAGACTCCCCCAAAGTAAAAGAGCCGGATAGCAAGAGCGAGGAACTTGGTAAAATCCACAGCAGGCTTATCCAAATGACGAGTAGCACACCGCTCCTCAAAGAGGAAGCCCATAGTAGGGATGCGGTGACTCAGAGGAGAGAACGAACACACAGCGAGGGATCTTCGTGTATCACTCACTCTTGCGATAGTCGTGCTCGTGCGTAATAATCTCGTAACTGCACTCGGCGAGGAAACTCTTGCGGTGCGCATCAACATACTCCGTAAGGCCCTCCCGGTCCGTGGATGTGCAGCTCGCCCGTCCTCCCAAGCATAGAGAGGGTAGAGAGCAATCCGGGCAAGCCAAAACAATGGTCGCCGTGGAGATGAGAAATAAAAATCGTGTGAATACGGCCGAAGTGGAGACCTTGCCGGCGAATCTGGAGCTGAGTACCTTCGCCGCAGTCGACCAAGTGAGACCTACCTCTGAGGGTAAGTGCACTGAGCAGAAGGGTTGTGCTTTGTAGTCAGGAGAGCAGAACCACATCCCAATATATGTACCGATAGGGTCTCCATGGGACACAAAGATAGAATTTTACGCGTAATCCCTCCCATTTTACCCTTACAGGGTCAAAGTCGCACACTTACAGACCATAGTGCAAGGTATTCCCCATGCACATCCCCTCCCTCAATCATACTTGTAGATCTTTCTATCCGGAGGGAGGAGTAGGCCTGCGGGGGAGTTTTTTGGGCTCTCCCTTTTATCGTACATTTGCGTTCACAGAACGACAGAGTAAAATAGGTAAAGTATGAGACTATCCAAAAGAGTAAATACAACTATCATTGCCCTAGCCTTTGCCATGCTGTCCCACGTCTACATCTGCACCGGCGGCATCGCAACCAAGTACCATTCAACCCCCAACTGCCGTGGACTGAACCGCTGCAGGGGTGAGATCATTAAGATTTCCATAGGGGACGCAAGGGATCATGGGCGAACTCCTTGTAAGATGTGCATCGGCAAATAACCCTACCCCACCTGCGTCTAGCAATACTAGAGACGAAAAGAGGGTCCTACAACCATAGCCCCTCTCTCTCTCTTAAAGACAAAACGAAAACCCCTCTCAAGGGAGCTCGCTCTAGGGCGAGTATCTACTTTTGAGAGGGGTGATTTCTGATTCTTAGAAGTTGCGCAGGATCTTAGGAGTATTCTTATCTATCTACATCCTCCTGAGCAACACACTATCGGTGGGCTGAGGTAGGGGCTGTGCCGCTTCGGCTTGCTCGGCTCCACGAGCGGACTCCGTCTCCGTATATCATCCGGATAAAGCCCTCCAGCGTATTCGCTTCGTGGTCTAATACCTTGGATCCATGGCTCCGTGCCACTTGCAAAGCAAGGCGCGCCACGGAGAAAGTCTCGTCTACCACCCCATCTCTATAGTGGCGGAAGAACATCTTTTGCAATCTCTGTCCGCCCATGGCTAGGTTCATCAGCCAACGGATCTTGCGCATATTTTGGCCATTACATCCAGAAACAATCTCATCCCCTCGCTGTGTAAGTCCTGCCTTATAGCAGACATCGGCAAGCATAAGCTCGTTGCGCGAATAGGGGACTGCCTTAGGATTGATCTCCTTGAAGCACTTCTCCAAAACCTCGCACGCACGCTCTTTATCACCCTTAGCGAGTAGCGCATCGCCAAAGAGGGAAGAGCATACCACGATAGTAACCACTAATCGTATTGCGGATATTCTCGTCGAAGTAGATATTGGGGTCACTAGCTCCAAAACCAACGGTACTTATTCATCACGAGATCGTACTCAGCTCTACGTCCTCCTCATAAGGAGTCCCCACCACGGAGATGGGGTTGAGGCGCCAAGTCATACCATCAGCCGTGAGGTAATTAGGCAGATTGGTAAAGGCGTTGATGGGTGTCGAACGTGCCCAGTGAGAGGACGTTGCCAATTGTTCGCTCGAGCAAATCGAGGATAGCGAGCTTATCTCGCCCTGGCAATCCGACTCCCGAGAGGTCGATAAGCATTTCACCGGGCAAGCTCATCTCCCAAGAGGGGATAACAGCTTGCAACATGGCTCTATCCAGAGGAGCAAGAGTTGATGTGACGGCAATACGGACTGCCCATAACCCGGGGGATTGTACTGCAAAACTCTAGAGCCTTATCTAGAGGCAGTAGAGCCCCTCGTCCTAAAGGCAAAGGGATTTTTGTAGTAAAAATTGGGAGTCATGAAGCGGTGAGGCATAGGAGGCGCATCGTAGAGTTGCTGCTGCATCTGATCCACATACCACTCGCCGCCCAGGTAACTTAGGTTGGCCACCATCACGTCGGGGCGTACTCCTTCTACCTCTTGAGCATACCAGAGCGGGAAGGTATCGTTATCTCCAGTCGAAGATAATTGCGTTAGCTGACACCCGATCAGAAAGTTGTAGCCGAAGTCGGAGGCAACGGTTCGGCCGGAGCGGTCGTGATCGTCCCAGTTCTGACCCGCCATCTGGAGACCAGTACTGCCACCACGGCCCCAATAGCTGCGCTCACCATGGGGGAGAGCTTTAGGCGCTGCAAGAGGTAGTAAAGCCCGGCTATACCCATACCTACCCAGATAGCAAATGCGTAGAACGAACCGGCATAGGCATAGTCTCGCTCGCGGGGTTGCCCGAGGTTTGGTTGATGTATATAACAATGGCCAACCCCGTCATAAAGAAGAGGAAGAAGACAACCCAGAAGCTTTGTACCCTCGTGCGCCTCGCATCAATTGGAATACAATCCCCAAGATACGAGGATGAAAAGGAAGCAGGTAGTAGACATTATGCCCCGGTTATCTGTAATCTCATCAGGGGAGGTCGTCTCCGCTCCTAGCACATATTATCAAATGAAAGGAAGCCCCGTGGAGACACCGCCTCGGAGGTTGGATCCATCGCCGTAGAGGTCGTTTTGGCGTCCTATAAAGTTCCATGCAAAATAGCGCCAGTACATATAGTTAACACTGATAGCCGAAGAAAAACTTCAGATTCTCCACAAACGTGGGCTGAGAGGTCTTCCTCGCTACGCCCCATCCAGCTATTGTAACCAGCACATAGGTTTGGGATCCGAAAGAATAGGCACGTGGGAAGAGGGTTTGATTGGTGTAAACCGGCTTCTCCTCTGTATAGAGCTCGATATAGCGATCGGGATCATTGGGGTTCGACTTGGGAGCCGCACTTGTCACCTTCTTAGTCTGCTCGTAGCGCATCACCTTTGAGAACGGCAAACGTCTGGCCATAGAGCAAGGGCCTATCGCCATACTGCTCACGATTGAGATACTTCTTTGTAGCGACAAGGGGCATTGTTGAGGCTATTCTCATTCATCGGAGTATCTGCACAGAGCGAATCAAGATCACACCATGGGAAGAGAACCCGATGTAATTACAGCCATAGAAATCTGCAAAAAGCCCATCACACGCTGCGACGCCTTTTTGTTGAAGAGGGTCAGCCAAACTAGGATACCAAGGCAGAGCAACCACACCCATACGCTATCGGACATGAAGGGGATCCCCATCAAGATAGAGCTACAGAGTAGCGAGATGCGGCTACGACGCTCGTTCTTGCCACGATAGAACTCCCATGCCGACCATGCCAGCACGCCCAAGAGAAGGACAACTATAGAAGAGGAAGCCGCTATTGAAGCGCAATCCAATGTATTTACGGCAAAGAGGTCAAATGCCGCCTCGATCTTTTACTGAGTACCCTGTATGATACCATACATCATCACCACAATGAGGACGAAGGAGAGTAAAACAGCTCCAATAGCACCCTTCATAGAGGGGGTTTTGAGTCCTCTTATAGTAGTAAATTAATGCCATGGCAGGGATGCAAAGAAGATTGAGGAGATGCATCTGATACCTAAGCCCATGAAGTAAGCAATGAGCACAAGCCAGCGATCGGACTCGGGCTTCTCGGCGTGCTCTTCCCACTCCAGCATCAGCCAAAAGACTAGGGCTGTGAAGAAAGAACTAAAGAGCATACACCCGCCTCCACGGCACTAAACCAGAAGGTATCGCTAAATGATGAGACCAATGCCCCCGCAATGCCTGATGCAAAAATAGCAATAGACTGAGCTTTGGGTGAGGTGGGCCGGCTTGCCATCTGAGGTGAATCGCACGACCCCGGGAGCGATAAGCCGCCGCACTAGATGAGTGATGGTCCAATAAAGGAACAAAATAGTGAAGGCACTGAGTAAAAGCACTCACGGCATTACAGATTAGCCCTACCTTCATGGGATCGCTCGTTACCTGCGTAGCTGCGTTATACACAAGCATAAAAGAAAGGAGCGCCGGGATGCCCCACCTCCAGATTACGCACAGTCACAATAAACTCAGCACAATCCCACAAGCTAGCTGAGGGACCACATAGTCAAGAGATAAACTATGGCTGCAACGGCAAAATGGGAGCCATCCTAAACCACAATTGATCTTTCTAAAAGATTTCCATTCCATACTATATGGTAAATAAATACCCTATTACACTGGGTACAAAAGATAGTTTAGAATTAGCGAAGAGCAGCACCCGACGCTCCCAAAGGAGCAGTAAAGCCGCCTTGAGAGTTGAGCCTAAATCGAAGTTGCCCAAACGCCCATCGGCCCGTACAATCCGATGGCATGGCACCACCCAAACAAAGGGATTAGCCCCCACGGCCGTACCCACCGCTTGCAACGCTCCAGGGCTGCCAATAGTCCGGAGCGAGGGCTTGATAGGCAGCCGTCTCACCTCAGAGGAACAGCCGTTATCGCCCGCCACACAGCCGCGGAAGAGAAGCCGCCACCTCAGCAAACTCGGGTCGAGCAACTGCAAGAAGAGCTAACACCTCCTGTTCGTCCGAAGAGAGGGGTACCCTCAAGATGGAGATCGAAAGAATAAAGGGTACTCAGTGAGTCTCTTGGGGGCAGGGAGGGGAGCTCCACATGAGGTGCCACCAAATGCCAAGACTTAGGGGAGGTCTCAAGCACAATCCGACCCAAGAAGGGGAGTGTAAATAGAGGCACAGGACGCCCCTTACGAGAGAGTCTCTTGCTCTCAGAGCTGCAGAGGCTATGGCGCTACGCACCTCATCCAAGGCTTGTAGCATATTGCGGGATATTCGCCCGTTTTATCAATATGAATGGGAGGATGAATGGTAAGAGTAAGGCGAGTGGGATGGACCCAACGTGTCCCTGCACGGAGGGCTTGATACAAACCATCAAGGAGACCGGGATAATAGGGACGTCTAACTCATGCGCCAATACAAATCCGCCTTTTTTGAAGCGATCCATTCGCCCCGTGAGTGTACGGCTCCCCTCGGGGAAGATGAAAATAGAAGTACCCTCGCTCAATACTTGTCTTGCACTCTCCATTGTCTCCTGGATGGATCCTTCTTTTGGTCATCTACAAAAATAAATCCGGCCATCTGGCAGGCTTTACCCATAAAAGGCACTTTACGCAGGCTCGCCTTCATTACCCAACGGAAGGGGATAGGGAGCAAGCCATACATCATAAAGATATCGAAGGCACCTTGATGGTTGGCCATCACCACACAAGGTTTGTGATCTTTTAGGATATACTCGCGCCCCACCACCCGAGTAGGGCACAGAGAAAGCACCAAGCCAATGCGAGACCAGAAGACTCCGGGCCAGTAGCCAAAGATACGTCGTCCACCCAAGGCACAACCTATAACCGTAATTGTAGAGAGCAAGATGGTCGCTACAACAAACAAGGGTGCAGCCACGAGACAATAGTAAACGATATAGAGAGCTCGTCAGCAGTTTCTTCCATGAGAGGGAGTTTATTGATCTTCTTATCCTTATATACTTTAGGATGCGACGTTCGTCTCGCAACTGATGTGAGGGCGAGTCTCAGCAAACCATTAACTAAAGACGCCACCTCTGCCGTAGAGTAGATCTTTGCCAGTTCGATATACTCCATTAAGCGTTACCGTGGTGGGAACTGGGGAACGACAGTAGCTCCGCAAGTGCCATTTGCAGAATAATCATATCCATCGGTCACTCGATCCATATCCCAATTCCTGAGATTCTCACTGATAATCCGCGGTATTCGACCTCAGTACAATGGTGGTTCGAGCAATTGACTGCGAGGTTCGTATCCTCCTCATCTTTGTAAGCCGGAATAATAACCTCATCGAAAGAGGTATCAGGCTCTAGCCTGCATACCTTTGCGAGGCAAAGCTCCTTCTCAATCTCTACCGGACTGGAGGCGCCGTACAGCGTGGTAATACCCGTACCTTAAGTCCGGCTACGACCTCGTCCCACCTCGTCTATGTCTCCTTGATCTGTCACCTCTATCTTTTTCGGTTACACCCAAAGGGATTATCCCAGTAGAGCGAAAGCCCTTCGAGGAATTCGTCGAGCTCTTCGTTGCGGAAGGTATAAGCAGAAAAGCCTGCACCCAAAACTTGGCATCGGCGGCAAAGGTATCGAGCTGAGGTTATGTATTCTTTAGAGATCACTCGCCAAGATCTCATCAAGGAGTTTTGGACAAGTCTATCGTCGTCTGACCAGATAAGCCCACACTCACGGATGAACTCCTGTAGTGTAGTACTAGCCTCAATAGCCTGTGCCGCTGACACAGCCAAGCGCATATTAGGTTAGTATCCTCCCTCGGTGCGCAAGAGTTTATTGCGACGTCGCTCCAAAACGCGCTTGATGAAAAGCGAGTCAGGGCGGATACAAGAGTCAGAAGGTATAGATAGAGGTCGTGGGTTCTCTCGTTAGACTGGTCAATTGGGCTTCCGCCTCAGCAAGTTGCTTCCCAGGATTGTGGTAATAAGCAAAGAGTTCTTAGCACACGGATGCGAATGAGCGTTCATTGATCATTGAGTTTTCTATTTCAATCCATCGCCGAGCAAAGGGAACCTATTGTGATCCACCCTCGCACGGCAGTGAAAGGTAGCAGTTTCTGGGTTCCCTACAAATACTATTCCCCAGAAGCAAAAAGCGTCTCTCTCTCCCGCTCATCTAGCCCCTCCATTCAGTGTGGATAGGACGAGGATCTCCTCGCAGAGACCGCTAATATTTGCTCCGCTCTTGCCCTAGAAGCTGAGACTTTTTGGGATACATTCCGAAAGAAGTCACCAACAGCCGCATTTACATGGTAGCAAACACGCCCCTCCCACCCTAAGGTGAGAGATCAGCGCTCATGTATGGTGTAACTCCCTAGAGAGGAATTACTTCAGCGAGGGCTTTCACAGACGCTTCTCCCAGATCAGTGTAAGCAGGAGAGGCTACGAACAAAGAGCAGAAAATTTTCGATAACAACCCCAAGTAGGATGGCGAACGTAAAAGCTGCATCGAAGTTCGCAAAGATGAAGATGATAAACATCAAGAGAGGTGGTAATTGAGGTGTTCAATGCTACGACCTCAATGCTGCTGTTAAGAGCGTCAGTCTATAGTCGACGAGGATCATGATTAGGATAGTTCTTTACCGTTTCACGACACGGTCGAAGACTCACCACGGTATCGCTGATAGAGTACCCGATGATGGCACAAGATAGCCGCAATGAAGCTTTTGATCCAACTCCACCGTGCAGCATAATGTGCCAGTAGGAGTACGTACAATGCGATAATGCCCAATGTCGTTGCCGATACAGTAGCTAAAGTCCCAAATGAGTATGACAAGGGACGGAAAGCGCAACAAGATGTAAGCGCCATGAAGACGAGAGCCAAGATCGCTGCAATAAGAGCCTTGAGGAGCAATGTCAGAGCATACTTGCACTCACCTTCTGAGAGCTCACAATACGTGCAGAGAGGAATGTTTCTCTGTCTGGAGCGTTCTTGTAAAGCGACTTGGTATTTTCGTAGAGAATTGTGTTGATTTCGTCTCTACTACTCAGCTGTGTTCTCTTCACCTTAAAGTTGGTGGCAACACGCATTTGAGTGCCATCAGAACCAATAGAGGTTACAACGAGTTTGTTATCGAACGGAGCTGCGAGTAGTCACGCACGAGCAACTTGTACTGGTTGGTCAAATCAATTATATAATTGCGACCACCTGAGAATTCGATACCCATATTGAGCTTGAGGGTAAAGAGCCCCTACAATACCGGCAATGAAAAGGACAATGGGGATAGTAACCATCTTGCGCTTACCAAAGGATGTCGTATTGGGGGATTTACCAACATGTTGCGAGAGATGGATGTAGTGTAGGTCTCCTTATTCATCTCACTCTTCTTGTCAAGAGCTACTACCACAATACGAGTAAGGAAATACCGCTGTGATGAAAGAAGCAACAAGACCAATCATAAGCGTAGTTGCGAACAGTAGGACCCGTACCCACGATGAAGAGGATAGCTGCCGTGATGATGGTGGTGATATTGGAGTCGAGTACAGCAGAGAAAGCGTTACCGTAACCATCGGCGATAGCACGAGTCATAGAACTTTCCGGCACGGAGCTCTTCCTCGATGCGCTCAAAGATAAGCACGTTAGCATCCACCGCCGATACCCAGCGTAAGCGCTGGGCCCGGCAATACCGGAGAGGGTAGTACGGAGTGAACGATGCCAAAATACCAAGCGTAAAGAAGCTATTAACAATGAGAGCACCGTCTGCAATGAGACCGGGGATGAGGCTATAATGAGGCACATGTACACCCGCGAGGAGTACCAATGCGATGAAGAACGAAATAATTCCTGAGCGGATAGACTCTTCCCGAGGTAGGACCTACCACGTTTTCTTGCTCGATCATTACCGAAGCCTCCATCTTACCCGAGTTGAGTACGTTGGCAAGGGTCGGTCGTTTGTCTCTACATGAAGTGACCGGAAATCTCGAGCGTCCACCCGTAATTTCTGCTATTAACGTTAGGTGCAGAGTAGACTACACCATCGAGTACACGGCGATAGCCTTACCGATATTATCCTTTGTCGAGACGAGCCCACTTGCGAGCGCCTCTTCGTCCATGGTCATAGTAACAACAGGACCCTTTGCTGGCAATACCCTGACTTACTTCGCTCTTTTGCTCCCGGTCACCACGTCTCCGGAGAGGTCCGGATCACCATTACAGTGGTTACCACGGATGGCATGGAGTTCGTGATGTCGGTTTCCTTCTTTGTTTGAGGATCTGCTATAGGGATCGTTACCCCAGAGGAGCATGAGGTCTTCACGGATGAAACCACGCCATGAGCCACTTCGAGCATGCTGTCCGATAGCTGCACGGTTGGCGTTACGAGCAAGCCCCACTACCGTTCCACGGTTTACAACCTGAAAGGTCGAAAAGCTTCGTGCCTTCGGCCATCTTTTTATCCATTGCTTCTACGCATTTCACGAGTACGTTGCTCGGCAACGGCGTTCGAATCTGAAGCATTAGCAGCTGCAGGAGTAGTTCCACTAGCAGTAGAGTCTTCCACTGCAACAGCTTCCGTCTCACAGCGGGAGCGGGTCCGGCAAGAGCAGTAAGACGCTCATTCGCTGCGATAAGATCGCCTCCCATCAGCATGTATAGGTGCGCCAGAATTGAGGTTAGCGCTCTGCGGAGACGCGTACACGCTCGGTTCTTTTACACCGGGGAGCTCAACAAGGATCGTCCTTCTCCCTCGATTTTTGGATATTAGGGAGAAACAACCCCGAAGCGGTCGACATGCGGGTGCGAAGCATTACCGATAGAGGCCCTCAGAAGCACTTTTCGTACTCGCCTGAGGATCTTATCATCACGCATCGGTGCACGTGCAGAAATTCTTCACGAAGGCCTACCATTACCGAAGACTACTGCAAGCTGCCCATTAGGCACGAGAGCTTTGTATTCTGCGACAAACTATCAATAAAGTCGCCCGAGTGGTGCTCTTAACGGCGTTATCTAGCGCCTGCTAGTTAGGATCCTCATTCTTCCCCGGACAAATTACGGAAGATCTAGTCAGACGAAGTACTATGTTCATACCGCCCTGAGGTCCAACCCAAGGGCCGATCTGCGTGTACGTGCTTTTTGAGAGTGTATCCAAACCAAAACATTTTCGTTTGCGTATGAGCTCAGGTAGGCTTTTACCATCTGACCTGCTGCCGTAAAGAGCCTCGGCGCGCTTCTCATAGTGCTGCACCACCGTAAAGAGAGGTAGAAGGCATGATAATGGCCAAAGCTGTCGTGATAAATATCACAAATCCTTTTGTTCTGCATCTGTTGTTACTATTATATATCAGTTACTCCACGACCGCAAAAGTTATAGGATTTTGTTGACCTAGTTGCCTTATAGGTAATGAATTAGAATCTAATAATCGCTTCTTTTCTCTCTAAGAGCGAAAAGAAAGACGAAAAAGGTACTGGGGTAAGAGAAAGGAGCCTAGCGGCGTTGCAGAACGTGCGCATTTTGGCACTTCTGGCTCGAGGGGTTTTCTGCGATTTCTTCGTCGCTGGGAGAATGGGCTTGCGGGTTACCACCTCTATTTCGCCCTTCTTTTGTCCGTAGATAGCCGCCATGGGATCACTATCCGCCTCACTCTGAGAGACTCCCAAGAGACCTTTTTCACTCTTTTACCAAGCGATCCTCGAGCGAATGGTAATGTTAGGACCACCAGTCGCCCACCCGGAGCGAGGAGACTAGTGAGGCTAGTAAGCAAGGTGCGCAGTGCCCCCAACTCGTCATTGACCTCACGCGTAGGGGCTTGGAAGAGCTGACTCAGCTTTTTACGACGCAGGGGAGGCTGTGAGGAAGTACGGGGCCAAAACCCCAGCAAAGACTCTATGGTGCGGTACCACGAGGGGCGCCCTTCTCGATAAGAGCGGCAATGCGGCGAGCATCTTTGAGCTCTCCATAGTAATAAAAGAGGTCGAGAGAGAGCCTCCACAGAGTAGGTATTAAGAGGTCGCCGCCGTGCGTCCGGCACGATTATTCATGCGCATATCGGGCAAAAGCTCCCTCAAAGCGGAAACTAAACCCTCGCTCAGCGGTATCGAAATGATGGGACGAGACGCCCAAGTCCGCCAGCACCCCGTCCAGATGCTCAACGCCAAAATAGCGCATCCAGCGCGAGAGATAGGGCAAATCGGAGGCAACAAAAAGTAAAGCGAGATCCACGGGAGCGTTGGCACATAGCTTCCATCTCGATCGAAACTATACAAATGTCCTTTATCACCCAGGTGACGAAGGATTTCGCTCGTACGCCCTGCACCTCCCATTGTAACGTCAGCATAGACGCCATTGGGGCGGAGTGAGTAAAGCCTCTACAGCTTCGCGACAAAAGTACGGATGACATGATCTATCTCTCTATGAGTGGTAATGATGTTATTTGAGTCAGAGGGGTTTGAGTCCTATGCCATAGCCAGGGAGCAAAGGGCTCTTTTGATAGACCCATAAGCCGGGTTCTGTACTCTGCAGCCTCCCTACGAGAGAAAGGCTACGGAGCGTCTGCTATTAATCTACGCCATACGTTGCCGCATGGCTCTAGCAATCTACCCCCGACAAGGCGCGAGCAACTCCTATATGCCCGGGTGTACAGATCTTACAACCCATGAGACGTACGGCAGCGAATGTCACCATCCACCCCGGTGAGCTCTTTACCTCACCTTTTCACCCTTACTCACCGAGAGAACCCTTAAAAGGCCCTCGATGAGCGGTTATCTCTCTGTTACGCTACTACACCTCGCATACCCCATAGAGGTACACTCAGTGCCTTCCGTTAGGAAGCATGGTGCTTCTATGTTGCCCAGACTTAGCAATACGTAACTGA